>Ga0315312_1000047_pt1 | contig 238216 bp, 272 predicted proteins | sample TDP7_MG_FD_203629 | JGI IMG/M metagenome (GOLD analysis project Ga0315312, IMG submission 203629) | Freshwater sediment microbial communities from Lake Towuti, South Sulawesi, Indonesia - TDP7 | ecosystem: Environmental > Aquatic > Freshwater > Lake > Sediment | place: Indonesia: South...
GTTTCGAGTTCTTCTGTTTCTCCAACCGTTTGCGCGCATGTTTTATAAGGTGAGGCATTGCCTAAAGATTTGGGGTTCATTGTGAGTCAATCGAGTAAGGGTTTGATGGGTTTGATAAGTTTCACAATAGGTGGAGCTCTTGTCTTCTTCGGTGTTTATTATATCCTTGAAAATGTAAACAAGCCTTGGATTAACGCAAGACTGTTCCGTCGTTCTTCGTCATCCAAATAGGCTTTGTGACATTTCTCTTGCTCGGTTTCGGACTTTATCTGCTCATTAAATCCGCCAACGGAGAGAATGTGCCACCACCCACAGGATAACTTAGGGTTATGGCTTCCTAAACACGTATATTGCCCAGCCCAGCGTTTCTCTCCGCCAGCGAAGATAAATTTCCTTTTCTTTTTTGATTCGTTCTAACAGCTCTGGAACATCCGGGTCTTCTGAGTGAGCCCTTGCGTACTCGTCCACTGCCCACCAGTGAAGCGTTTCATAATGGTCCCAGTCGTCATAGTCGCTTACGAGCGTGTATAGGCAGCTTAATCCTTCCTCTTCCCCGACTTTCACATTCCCGTAGTGGGTGCCGTACTCATCTCTCCGAAACCCTTCTGCCTTCAAATACTCCTCGCTTGGTTCTTTCAACCAAAAGGGTTCTCCAACCATTATCAATCCACCTGATTTCGTCATCTTCTTTAAGGCTTTTAGTGTTCCACGGTATCCGCCGTACACCCAACTTGCACCTATACACATGGCTAAATCGAAGGATTCATCGGATTCGGGCTTGTATTTGGCAGTGTCCATCTCTATGAACATAATGTTTGAGTTTGGCACGCGATTTCGTTGCTTCTCTAAGCAATCGCGAACACAATACGGTGATATGTCCACACCCACACCCGAAATATCATACACTTCAGCCAGCCTAATCAGAAATTCCCCTTTCCCACAGGCTATGTCTAAAACGCGTGCTCCTCGTCTTAGTCTGAGAAGCCTGCATATTCTCTCGAACTTTTCTTCACTTATGGGGTTGCATAACAAGTGCCTCTTGAGGCAAACATCATAATATTTCCAAGTGTCCATGGAGACATCACCCCATTGATTCAGCTAACTCGTGTGTATGAGATAAACACGGTATACAAAAGCATCGACAAGGCTTGATGTGCTAGGCATGTTTGATCCTCGGTCCTCTATTTTTCGCTTGGTACGGAAGCTTGTTCGTTCTGAAAACAACAAGTTTGTCTTTGAACTCGGCTAGATAAGCCAAAGCAAGCCTTTTTCCCTTCTCGGTTAGCACATAAACCGGAATTGTAACGCCTAACTGCAACAGTGCTTTATTGCCTATTTTCGTTCGAAGTAGTTTCGAAGCGCTTGCACAGGCAATATCTGCCTCAGCTATGTGCTCCACATCCGCGTTGCCCACGCAAGTGTTGCAGACAGAAAAGACCAAAACATCCGCCCTTGCACCTGCCTCTATCTTTCTTATTTCACTAATAGCCTTCGCTTGGAAACCAGCGACGCTCACGGCAACACGTTTGAAGCCTAAATCGAAAGCCCGTTTAACACCTTCAATCTGGTCGATTCTGGCGTTATCCTTATCTAAAATAACTCCGCCGTCCACTTCAATGCTTTCAATAACCTCTTGAATAGGCGAAGTTTTAATGATGCCAGTTAAACGTGCGCCTATGGACTGCACAAGCCTTCCGTGGGATGTTACAACTGTTCCTGCCCCCTCACAGACAACAACCGCACAGTCAATAAGTCTCCTCTCAAGCCAAACACGCATCATTTCAGAAGCCCCATAAGCCACAACAGGCTCAGCGTCGAAGAGGCGATTTCCACAGCAGAAGCCAAAACCTGCAATCTTCATCTCCACGCTTTTCCGCACAGCTTCAACATCAATTCTTTTGGTTCCGTACAAGGCTTCATGCAAAGGGCAAAACTCAACCATGGGTTCGGTTAACACTTCTACACCATTTTCTGAAATCCGCACGCGAGCGCCACAGCAATAGATTTCATGCTCACCCTTGATATGCATAGGCTAAACTCTCGCCAAAAAGCAAGACGGTGACGCCTTTTAAGCTATTTCCGCTGTTCCTTGTTGACCATTTCGTTGATTTGTTGCTCCATAGTATGCCCGCGACAATAAACAAGGGCTTTCTTGACGCCAGCAACCTTCACAGCCGCGTTCTTGACATCAATGGCTAATTTGAAGGCGATGGGACAGAAGGGACTTGAAGGAATGAACTCAACCTTAACAACGCCGGATTCTTCCTCTTTAACGCCTTTAATCATGTGCATCTCAGCGAAACTCAAACCAGTCTCAGGGTCAACAACCTTGCCAACAGCCTCACGCACTTTACCCTCAAGCTCACTCTCAACCAAACACTCCACACACCCTATTGCAAAATTGAAAAGTAAAAGCTTCATATAAACTCATATGCAAGTTTAGGCATGGTGAAAACTTGCTTCAGAAACATAACCCTTTTTCCTTTGAGGAATTTTTCTGGAAAAATGTAGACCTAAAGGATAAGATTATCTTAGATGCTGGAACGGGATTCGGAATAACCACTTCTGAAATAGCCAACAGAATCCACTGCCAAAAAGCGAAAAGCATGATAATAAGCATTGATATTGACCCAGAAGCCTTTAAACAGGCTCGAGAGACTCTCAGGACAAATACCTTATTCGCATGGACGCGCCTATCAAGGTTTGTAGCTTTCGTTCGGGCTGACCTTTCACGTTTGCCCATTAAAGAGGAGATAGTTGATTTAGTGGTCTCTACTCGCACACTTGCGGACATAGAATCATTTTCTTGTCGAGTCATCCGCAGCCTCGTAGAATTTTACAGGGTATTGAAAAGAGAAGGCAAAGTGGTCGCAAGTGATGAGTGTCCCGTCTTATCACCATCTGAAGGAGAGGAAAAGGTTGCCGTGCTAAGATGGCAGCTGGCAAAGGCAATATCACACATGATTGGAAGACCTCACGCAAACGAAATTTTCCCTGAAGATCTGGAATATGTTATGAGACTAGTTGGCTTTCGCAGATGTGAATGGGCAGTCTTCAAAGGAGAAAAGATTCCGGAGCGAAGAATCAACTACTTTGTAACACAATCCACTGGAATGTGCACTAAGATAGCCAATGAGCACCTTAAGCAAGCATTTATTATCGCTATCCAAGAAGTGAGAAAGCTCTTCAAGGAAAAAGGAGGAGTGTTCCCTCCAAGATATATTATTCACTCGACAAAATGAAAAGGGTTAAGAGGGCTTTGCCCTACAATGTGCCAACCGCTTTCTTTTTCTGGTACATTTTCCAGCTTAAGGCCATAGTTTTTGGATGCGAAGCTTTCACCTCATCCAATCGTGAAACAGCAGTGTTATAGGGCGCCTTTAGAGCTGATTCTGGGTTTTTGTAGGCTTCTTCGCAGATTTTTTGCATAACTTCGGCGAAGCGGTCCAGTTCCTCCTTCTCAAAGGTTTCCGTCGGCTCAATCATCAACGCCTCATCAACAATAAGCGGGAAATAAATTGTCGGCGCATGCAATCCGTAATCCAACAAGCGTTTGGCAATGTTTAGGGCTGAAACTCCAGTCTCGTTTTTTAAGGGTTTGGCGCTTAAGACGCACTCGTGTTTTCTTGGGTTTTCATTGTTGTAGGGAAGTGTCAAACCCCTAATCCCTTTGAGCTTCTTCATTAGGTAGTTGGCGTTCAAAACAGAGACCTCAGCCACTTCCTTCAGTCCTTCATAGCCCAAACTCAAGATGTAAGCGTAAGCCTTCAACAAAACGGCGACATTCCCATAGAAACTCCTAATTTTTCCAACGCTATGCGGCTTATCATAGTCTAAGCGATATTGAGCACCATCAAAGATTATTCGAGGAACAGGCAAAAACCTAGCCAATTCCTCAGAAACGCCAACTGGCCCGGCTCCAGGACCGCCTCCGCCATGGGGCGTGCCGAAGGTCTTGTGGATGTTTATGTGGACTATGTCGAAGCCCATATCGCCTGGTCTAGCCTTACACAACAGTGGGTTAAGGTTTGCGCCGTCATAATAGATTAATCCGCCAGCCTCGTGAACGATTCTTGCTATTTCGTCGATGTTCTTCTCGAAAATGCCCAACGTGTTAGGATTGGTGAGCATTAAACCCGCTGTCCGTTCAGAAACAGCCGCCTTCAAAGCACCCAAACTAACACAGCCCTCATCATCGGATGGAACAACGATAACGTTATACCCTGCCATGGCCGCGCTTGCGGGATTTGTACCATGTGCCGAATCTGGAACAATAATTTCGCTTCGCTTTTCACACTCTCCGTTCAATCTGTGATACGCACGCATCAACAACGTGCCTAACAACTCACCATGGGCTCCAGCAGCGGGCTGCAAACAAACCTCGTAAGTGCCCGTTATTTCAGCGAGCCAACGCTCAAGCCCGTAGAGAATTTCCAGTATGCCTTGGACTGTGCTCTCATCCTGATAGGGATGAAGCATGCTGATTGCTGGTAGATTTGCAAGCAGCTCGTTTATCTTTGGGTTGTACTTCATGGTGCAGCTTCCAAGCGGATACAAGCCAGAGTCAACCCCATAGTTCATTTCCGACAATCGCATAAAATGGCGTGTAACCTCGACCTCTGAGACTTCTGGAAGCTTAATCTGGCTTTTACGCCGCATATTTTCTGGTATAAGCGAGCTCACATCGCCGATTGCTCGCTTAATCTCGTCCTCCACTGTTGGTGGAATATGTCCTCTCCGCCCACTCTTCCCAAGGTTAAAAATCACCGGTTCATTCCAGTTTGATTGCCTAAACACCCATTTTCACCTCCCAGCTAAAACTTTCCTTAACGCTTCAGCTAGATATTCAATCTCTTCCTTTGAATGAACCTCAGTCACGCAGTATAGGGCTGTTTCGCCGAGCTCTGGAAACTCCTTTGAGATGTCTTTGCCGCCGTGAATTCGACTTCGCAAAAGCTTTCTATGAACCTCTTTAACATTTGACCCGGTTCCGTCGAAATTGACTGTGAATTCTTTAAAGTGGACGTTTTCGAAAACTGGCGTCTTTATACCGTGTATTTCTGATAGCAGACGCATGGCGTAATTAGCCTTATACATTATTGTTTCGCCGAGTTCTCGGAGGCCTTGTGGCCCCAGCAGAGCCATGTAAACAGCAGAAGCCACAGCGCACAGGGCTTCGTTGGAACAAATGTTGGATGTTGCCTTCTCGCGCCTAATATGCTGTTCACGCGTCTGCAAAGCCATACAGAAACCATCTCTGGTTCCATCCACAGTTGTTGTCAACCCGATTATGCGACCAGGCATCTGCCTAATCAAATTTATGTCATCACAGCAAGCGAAAACTCCTAAGAGCGGACCACCGAAATTCATGGCGTTTCCAAGAGGTTGAGCCTCACCAACCACAATGTCTGCGCCATACTCGCCCGGCGGCTTCAAAACTCCCAGCGAAGTCGGATCAACACCCATTATGAAGAGTGCATCGTGTGCGTGGGCTTCTTCGCTAATCTCGTCGGCTTGTGTTTCAATAAAGCCTAAATAAGAGGGGTTTTCAATGTAGACGGCTGCAGTTTTGTCACAGATTTTCTGTCTTAAATCTTCGGGACTGATTAGCCCGGTTTCCTTGTTATAGGCTACCTGTTCAATTTTTATTCCAGCCGGTTCAGCATAAACCTGCAGAGTTGTAGCCCTTTCAGGATGAACGATTTTTGGAATCAAAATCTCTCTTCGCCCTGTTATGCGGGTTGCCATGCGGGCAGCTTCGCCTAAAGCTGAAGCCCAGTCGTACATGGAACAGTTGGCAACATCCATGCCTGTTAACTCGCAAATCATGCTCTGATACTCGAAAAGGGCTTGAAGCATGCCCTGCGAAATCTCAGGCTGATAGGGCGTATAAGAGGTGAGGAGTTCACTCCTTTGCACTATTTCCTTAACAACAGCTGGCACGTAATGGTGCCAGCACCCAGCTCCTAAGAACATGGGCATGTCGTTGCATGTCTTGTTTTTTGAAAGCAAAGCTTCAACATGCTTCTTGACTTCAAACTCCGAAAAGTTCTTCTTTGGGAGATTCAGCGGCTTTTTTAAACGATACTTTTCAGGAATGTCCGAATACAGCTCATCAATATTTTTTGCGCCGATTGCTCGCATCATTTCTCGTTTGATTTCTGGCTGAGAATTCGGTATGTAAGGGTGATTGTGCTTGCCCAATAGTTTCACCGCTAAGAATTAAACACTAAGTCAACAGTGGCTTCTTTAAGCTTTTTCAAACGCAGTTAAGTCTTTCAGAAAGCTGAAAGACCCTCTAGAACGGCTTTCAGGAGAATCTCCGTGCTCTCTCTAACTGAGTGATGCTCAAAGGCTTGGAGCCATCCATTCTCGCTTAGAATATCGGAAATAACCTGTGTTGAAGCTTCCTCCACATCCCTATACTTCGTCACCCAAAAAACAGTAAGGCAAATTGGCGAGAAGCAAAATTTGATGTGAAATCGTTCGTTGTCCGAGAGAAGTACGTTCCTGTGCGGCAGCCTATTCCAAAGAGACCGCCTGACGGCTTGAACCTCGTGAAGCTTATGTGAATAATATGCAAACGCTGGAATGACGAGTTCTTAGTGATGGACGCACGCACACACACAAACTACACGATAGCAAATAGAAGATTTCTCAGTAAAATTTAAATGAAGTTCACCAGAAGATTACGGTTTAATCAGGGATTGATGTAAATGTTAAGAAAAAAATTGATGCTAATCATACTTATTATCAGCATGTTCTGTTTGTTCTCGTTGACGTTTAATATTCAACAAGTCTATGCAACTGCGGAGATTTCTATTCTGTCTCATAGTGGTTGGTTAGACTCTATAGGCTCTTATCATGTTTCGGGAGAAGTAGAAAACGTAGGGGATGGCGCGGCGAGTTTTGTTAGAGTCACAGCAACTTTCTATGATTTAAGCGATACCGTAGTAGCTACTTTCTTCCCATTCGCTTACTTAAATGTCCTTCTTCCTGGAAGGAAATCACCATTCGAAGTTATACTACTAGATACAACGCAAGCAGCTAAAGTGCATCACTATAGCCTGAGTGTGGAATTTTCTGCTACAAGCCCTATTCCAATAGGTCTTGAAATCTTGTCAAATAGCTCTTATATTGACGCTGTTGGTTTTATGCATGTTGTTGGTGAAATAAAAAACGTCGCAACTGGCACCGCCACTCTTGTTAAGGTTATAACAACCTTCTACGACCAAACTGGTAATGTAGTTGCGACAGCTTTCAGGTATTCAAGTCCAAGTGACATTAGCCCTGGTCAAAAGGCGTCATTTGATTTGGTTTTAACACACAAAAATAGAGTACCTCTTGTAGCAACCTACGCTTTAACAGCAGAATCTAATCAGTATGCAATAGTGCCAGAGTTTCAAACATGGAGTTTAACACTTCTAATATTAATCACGCTTACAGCAACTATGACAACTTATAAACGACTATATCGTAAAAGGTTACTGACACTAACACCATATTTTTTGCTTAATTTTTCCATAGACATTCCTTGCTTGTAGTCATAAATCATTTGGTCAAGGGGAAATCTGCTTCCTTTTTTAAATGGCATTTAACCTTTCACCTTTTCGTTTAACGCAACGAATTTTTCTTTTGGAATCACTTATAATTTACCCTAAATCTCAAATCTTTTGCTCATAAAAGTATCCCTAAGTTTTTCCGTGCACTTTTTCTGTTATTAGGCTTATGCTTTTTGCGTATTCCATGAAGGCTATGCGTAGGCTTAGTTTTGCCCTTTTACCCTCGTGTTCTTCTGCTACTCTTTCTTTCTCAATTTCCTTAGCAGTTCCATGAATTTACCGCATGTTGCCTCCATTCTTGCGTAATATTCGGGTTTCCTCGTCTCGTAAAACTTGTTCGCCATCAACAAACAGTGATCTAAGCTGCGCATTAAATTCTCCACGTCTTTCTCACTCAGCTTTTCCACGACACCTTCAACTTCTTCCATGAACTTCCTCGCCACAACTTCCAAAAACCATAAAATAAGGTTTTCCCATTGTAAATATTTCCTGCATACCTAAGCGATGCCTGCGAGTTCAAGTTTAGTCCATCCTAAGTTAATGCGTTTTTCGCTTTCGACCATTCCCATTTTCTCGGCGATTTCTTAAATTAAAGTTTAATCCAACAACAACACTGTTGAAAGGCAGTTTCTGGTTTTGCGGAAAAGTTATGATTTTGGTTCATCCTGTCCAAAGGTCTCAATCAGTCCAAGCAATGAAAAAATGGAATATAAAAGACTCGCGGGTTGCCCCAAATCGCCACTAAAAAAGTCTAAAGAGAAAACTGAAAAGGAAGAGAAGTATTCTAAGGATACAAAAAACCAATAGCTATAAGGATAATGCCAAAGGCAATTAGAACAAAAGATGGCTTTCCTATCTTAGTTTTAGCAATGACTGTACCTCTTCTTCCACCACCTAAGTTTAAGGCAGAAATATAGAAGCCTATACCTATAGAAAGAATCCCAGCTAATATTACTCCAGTATTACCCATCCGCTTCTCCTAACATAAATGGGTCTTGTGTATTTTATTAAACTTGCTTTCGTTCAGTGAGTTACTGTATTTTTCAGTTCGCGCGCGCTAAATTTGTTGTTGTTGTTGGATAAAAGTTTAATCTTTAATAAAAAATAAATCAGAAAAAAGGGTTAAGAGAATTCAACGACTACTCTACGAGCTTTATGGCTTCTTCCCTCGGTATTGCTACAAGAGTTTCAGTCGATTCTATGTCTCCAAGTCTCATTGCCATTCGCATTGCAGTCTTCTCGTCAGGTGCCTCAAATATTACGACAATATCATATCTCCCAAGCGTGTAGTAGATGATAAGAAACTTCACGCCTTCTTTATTCGCTCTCTCTATAACCCTCGTAGCTTCGGCAATTGCTTCCTTTGTTAGCTTTTTCCTCACCTTGTTAAGGCTGATGAAAATCATCCATCCAACACCTTGATTTAAATAGCACGTCTCAAAATATATAAAAGATTAAAGTTTAATTAAAGTCGAGTTTCAAAATTTCTCTTATTTTTCTGGCTTAACATAGTTGTTGGTGTTGAATGCTTGCCCATTTTCCAGCAGAGCGTTGACGCTGAGCTATACGAGTGGCTTGTGCAAGAGCGGAAGAGGCGTGGGGCACGCACAGTCCAAGATGTAATTCACCAGATTCTGCGTGAAGCAAAGGCGGAGGCTGAGAAACATGGTTAACTTTAGACAGCTTTTAGCTGAGAAACCCTTCGGGATTCACTCTGTACCCAGCAAAACACAGGTTGAAATCCAGCGGGCTTACACAGGTTTAGGCGCCGAGTTTGGGCAGTCCATCACCAATGCCAATATTATTTTTGCTTTGAAGCGTGAACCAGTCGCACACTGCATCGTTTTCGCAGTGGCTCATGACTTTTTTAGCAACCACTTGAAGAACACAGTGATAAAAAGAAATTAAAAGATTCTTCAATCAAAATTCATAACCAATAAAGAAAACCGCACAACACAGCCATCCACCCCTCTAAACCAGTCAAAGAACGCCACAGAATCCACATATTTGGCTCCAAATAGACGGGCCATCCGCAATCGCACGCACACACAAAACCAACTCAATATTGCACTCCCTTTGTCGTAACAGTCTCTTCCGGATGCTTTATGTCTACTATTTCGTTTACAAATTCTGCTCGATCCACGAGCTCTTTTGGGGCGAATCTTCCAGTTAAAACTACATCGGTCTTCTTCGGAATCTTGTCGATAAACTCTAAAACCTCTTTTACATCCAGAAGCTTACAATGCAAAGCCAAATTAATCTCGTCTAAAACGAGCAGATGCGGCTTTTTCTCCATAACGATTTTTTCAGCGAACTTTAAAGCTTTGCGAGCTAGTTTCCTGTCTTCTTCCCCTAAATTGTTTAGTCCGTGCCATCCCTTTCGGCCGAACTGGTAAATTTCATAGTATGGTGCAAGCGTTTTCCGAATTTTGTATTCACCAGTGTTTTTCCACCATTTTAAGAATTGGATTACGATGACTTTGCGTTTATGTCCGATTGAGCGAAGCGCCAAACCCAAAGCGTTTGTGGTTTTTCCTGCCCCTGTTCCTGTGTAAAGGTAAATGTAACCCATCTTGCTCGTTCCTCCAACGTCACGCCCTATTGTTTAACGCTATGGATTTTAATGCATTATGGGGACCAAGGGTTGATGGATGCTCCGCCATCAACAATGACAACCGCCCCAGTCATGTAGGCTGACTCATCAGAAGCCAAGAAAACAGCCACTTTGGCTACGTCTTCTGGTTGTCCCCATTTCTTGAGAGGAGTGCTTTCTTTCATTTTCTCTTTGACCTCATCCGAAAGGGCTGAGACCCAGCCAGTGTCTATATACCCTGGTTGAATTGCGTTCACCCGTATGTGCGGAGCTAAGACTCTAGCCAAACCTCTCGTCAACGGGATGCCAGCCGACTTCGTTAGCATGTAGCTTAATCCACCACCAGCCCAATCAGCTACAATGTTGATTATGTTGCCACTTTTCTGTTTTATCATATGCCTTGAAGCCACCTGAGAGCATAGAAGCATCCCTCTAACGTTAACATCCGCCATTCGCTGCCAACCCTTCCAATCGGGGGTGTCCAACGAAAACTCCATAACCGAGGCGTCAGCCGCATTATTAACAAGAATGTCTAAGCGACCAAAGTTTTCGACGCAATGGTTGACCATATTCTGGACTTGTCTATTGTCTGAGATATCAGCTTTGACAGCAAAGACTTTTCTCCCCATGGAACTCATTTTTGAAACAACTTCTCGTGCCATATCCTCCGACCTAATGTAATTAATAACCACGTTCGCCCCTTCCTCAGCAAAAGCCAAGGCGATAGCCCTTCCAATTCCACGACTCGAACCTGTCACTAAAGCAACTTTTTTATTCAACCTCAACTAAATCACTTCCTCGATTTTATGAACCACTTCAACTATTGTTATAAGTCTTAAATAGAATTACGTCCTATGTTTCTCGTGGCGAACCAAAAGATGAAGTACGACTATGATGATCTATTGAAGAGAGCGCGTTCCCAAATCCCGGAAGTTGTTTCAAAGCGCGAAAGGCTAGAACTGCCTAGGCTGCATTACTGGGTTATCGGCATGCGCACAATAGTCTCTAACTTCAGAGAAATCGCCGACGCCTTAAACCGCAACCCACAGCATCTGCTGAAGTTTTTAACACGTGAGATGGCTACTGCAGCCACTATGCAGGAATCTAGGGTTATTTTCAAGGGAAAGTTTTCGCAGGAAACACTGGGAAGACTCCTCCAGCGGTATATGGAAAGCTTCGTCGTGTGCCCAGTTTGTAAGCGCCCAGACACAAAGATTGTAAAGGAGAAACGACTATCATTTCTAATATGCGAGGCGTGCGGAGCGAAATCCTCCCTGCAGCAACTCTAACATGAGCGTCGTAAAATTGGAAGCCTACATGAACCTCAGAAAAATCGGAAACAACGTGCTTTTGGCTATTTGCGATGCTGAAATCCTCGGAAAAACATTGCGGGAAGGAAAAATAGTTTTCAAAATAAAAGAAGAATTCTACAGAGGCGCAAAAGTAACAGTTGAAGAAGCCGTAGCCATGATAGAGAACTCCACGATAGTGAACATGATAGGCAAAAACATCGTTCAAAAAGCCATAGAAAAAGGCTATGTGCATCCAGAAGCAATATTAAACATAGAAGGCGTACCCCACGCCCAGATAGTGAAAATTTAATGTTGAAATATAAAGCGAAGTAAACATGCTTTTAAGGAAGGTGAGTGCTTCTTTTAAGGAGTATGTTTGAGGTGCTTGATTGGGTAAGAAGAAGGTCTTAACCGAGGAAGAATTGAGCGAGATGATGCTTCCATCCGCCAACGATGTTTTAGGCGTAGCCGTCAAACTCCTCGGCTTTGACCGTGTTTTGGTCAAGTGTCAAGACGGACGTGAACGTTTGTGCCGCATAAGGGGTAAGATGAAGCGGCGAGTTTGGATACGTGTAGGAGACGTTGTTCTGGTTTCTCCATGGGATTTTCAAACCGAATCAAGGGGCGATTTGATTTGGCGCTACACGAAAGCCCAGAACGAGTGGCTCCGCAAAAAAGGCTATTTAACAATTTAATCGTTTTGAATGGAGAAAAGGCAAGTGTCTTTTTGGAAGCGCGCTGAAAAGAAGCTTTACAAAAAAGAAAAGGAATACGAAACTGAACAGTTGATGAAGGAAAAGCGAAGCGAAGAGTACGAAGTTTTGGAGGAGGTTTTCGACCGCTCAACCCTCATGATAATCTACGATTTCTTGAACAAGGGTACAATAGACGAGATTCACGGCGTCGTTAAAGCCGGAAAAGAATCACGGGTTTACTGGGGAAAGGACAAGCAGGGAAACGAGTTGGCAATCAAAATCTACTTGACTGTTTCGGCAGAGTTCCGCAAGGGCATTCTCAAGTACATTGAAGGAGACTACAGGTTCAAGGGCGTAAGACGCGACACACGCTCCTTAATATTTGCGTGGGCTCAAAAGGAATTCAGAAATCTAGAGCAAGCAACCGCGGCAAAAGTGAGAGTCCCAAAACCAATCGTTGTGAAAAACAACGTATTAATAATGGAGTTCATCGGAAAAAAAGGTGTAAGAGCTCCCTCCATGAAGGAACAGCCGCCAGAAAGCCCGGAAAAAACCTACGAAATCCTTTTGGACTACTTGAGTAGACTTTACTCTAAGGCTGAGCTTGTCCACGGCGACTTAAGCGAATACAACATAATGATTTGGAAGGGCCGCCCAGTACTATTCGACATGTCGCAAGCCGTTCCGCTCTCCCATCCAATGGCGGATTTCCTTTTACACAGAGATTTAACTAACTTGAATAGATTTTTTAGCAGACTAGGCGTTAAGGTTCCTTCCACAGAAGAATGCTGCAGGATGGTTACAGGAAGTGGCAAGAGCAGGCACATTTCTTAAGATACCAAAAGAGCGAGTAGGCGTTTTGATAGGACCCGAAGGAAAAACAAAGAAGAGCATTGAAGAAAAACTTTCGGTTGAGCTCCAAATAGACAGCGAAGCAGGGGGCGTAACACTCATGCTGGCTGAAAAGGTTGATGACCCCTCATTGCTTTTTAAGGCAAAAGATGTCGTAACAGCCATTGGAAGAGGCTTTTCTCCGGAGCATGCTTTCCGACTAATATATGATGAAGAGATCATGCTAGACGTGATAGATTTGCGAACCATCTTCGGAAGGTCTGAATCCGATATCAGGCGTGTCAAAGGACGAATAATAGGTATGAACGGCAAAACCCGCAGGATAATAGAGGAACTAACCGATACTAATGTGGCTGTTTATGGACACACGGTCAGCATGATCGGAAACGTTGAACAGGTTCAAGCCGCAAGAGAGGCCATCCAAATGCTGATTAGCGGAAGTCTTCACAGTACAGTTTACAGGTTTCTTCACAGAAAACGCAGAGAACTGAAAAAGAAAATGCTTGAACTTTGGGAAAAACCACCAGAAGAATAATTAAAGGGTAGCGCCTTTACGACAAAAACCCTTATTCATGCTTGATAAGTTCTGGGGCAGGTAGAATAGCTGAAGTGTAAAGTTAAAAATTAAGTATTTGATTTAAAAAAGATGTTTGGGAGGGACTATGTTAGATCTGGTCTGGGTAGCCGTGATAAGCGTAATAGTGACTATCCTTTTAATTATTATAAACCTCACAAGCTGGGATTTTTCAGAGGGGTGAAAGCGCGAAAAAGAGAGATTGTTGTAACCCTCACGTGGAGTGCAACTGTCGCATTAGTGATGATCAAATCACACTGGCTTGTATATGCAAACAATCCCGTCCTTATCGAATACGGTATTGCTTGGTCGGAAGTTGATCAATGGTGTCCACGACTTGACACGTTAGATTTCCTGCTAATTCTCGCTTTCAGCTTAATTGTCGGAGCAATTCTACTAGATATAGAGACCATTGTATACAGCTTTATAGCAACTGCTTTTCTGTCCTTCGCGCTTGCCATTGCTTATGCATGCCTTTTTATATGGTACACCCTAAGATGGGGCGAAATTTTATCTCTAATGGGTGGCTGGTGGGAATGGGGATGGTTTGTGGCCGCTACTGCAATGAAACCCATGTTTAGAATGTTCTTCCCCCTTGTGGTTTTGTTGTGTTTAATAGGAGCCTTCTTGGGCGCATTTACTAGGGTCTTTCTTCAACCTTCAGCGGAGTCCTGAAATGACCCATTCTGCAATTTAGGGCGTTAATGGCGTGCTGGTTGACTATAAAAAGCCGCTCTTCGATTATAAATTCGCAAGATCAATTGTCAATACGTAGCGCTGAAAGTCAGTGGCGGGCTCTCCGCATTCTTGGGACTGCTCGTAATCCAAAGTTGAACAATCCTCTCAAGATCCCAATCATTTCTGGTTCAGCGGGGCCAGAGTCGTCATCGCCCACCGTGCAAATTTAATGCGAACTTAAATAAAAAGTTATAGGAATAGTACGTGTGTTGATCAGTTTATGAAGCACATTCACGTTGTTCCATTGGCTGCGGAAAGTCTCGGCGTAAGATCCATGTGCACGTACATGGAAACTCCAGATGTTAAAATTCTTTTGGATGCAGGGGTTTCGCTTTGCCCGAACCGTTTTGGCATGCCTCCGCATCCATTGGAGTTTAAGGCTATAGAAGAATCTCGCAGAAAAATTGCGGAAGCGGCTGAAAAGGCTGAAATTGTGACATTGAGCCATTACCATTTTGACCATCATACTCCTTCCTATGAGGATTGGCTGTGCAATTGGACAGCTGCAACAGAAACTGCAAGGCAGATCTATGCGGATAAAATTGTTATGATAAAAAATCCTAAAGAGCAAATCAATTACAGCCAAAGAAGAAGAGGGTGGATGTTCCAGAAAACAGGCGGAAAATACGCAGAAAAACTTGAAATAGCGGATGGAAAAACCTTCATTTTCGGAAAAGCTACAGAAGTTAGATTCTCAGAACCCGTTTTTCACGGACCAGAAGACTCAATGCTAGGTTGGGTTTTAATGACAACCATTGAATATCGAGGTGAAAAGTTCATGTTTGCACCAGACATCCAAGGCCCCATGTCAACTCAAACCCTCGAGATAATCAGTAAGGAAGAACCTCAGTTAATAATGATGGGTGGACCACCATTATACTTATCCGGATTCAAGGTTGACAAGGAGCAAGTTCAAGGTGGACTAAAGAATTTAGAAAAAGTTGTGAAGGTTATACCATGCACCATATTGGAACATCATATCTTAAGAGATGAAAACTGGCGTGAAAAAACAAAAAACGTCTTTGACGCAGCCCATAAGGCTGGATGCGAAGTCTTGACAGCAGCAGAATTTTTAGGCAAAGAAAACGCTTTCTTGGAAGCCCTTAGAAAAAGGCTTTTTGCTGAAGAACCGCCGTCAAGAGAGTTTGAAAAGTGGATGCATGGAAGCGCAAAAACAAAAAAGCATGTCAAGCCTCCTCCAATTTGACTATTCAATATACTTTTTTAATTTAGCAATGTCCTCCTTTAGACATTCATAATGTATCCCGTAAAATGGCGCTGAAATTCTCTTCTCATCCAGAGCGAAACGTAATTCCTCTATGAAGATTCCTGAATCTTTCTCCTTTGAAGTTTCGTTTACACCGCAGGTCGGACTTCCGTCAACGCCTATCACAAGTTTCAATTTTATTCCGCACTTCTTATATTGCTGAATTTGATTAGCGAGTTCCTTCGCGATTTTTCTGCATTGTCTTCTAAACATCACATTATTGTATTGTTCTTTAGTTTGAGGCTTTCTTAATAGACCTGCATAACTGAGTTCTGGACATGGCATCTGGATAATGCCTGTTTCATTGCGCATCAGAAATTCCACAATTTCAGCTATTACACTTGACCTTTCTGCTAAACCTAAGACGCGGGAATTTTGATTCAGTATACAATGAGCGACTAGAGCGATTTTCCCACTTCTTTTGTCTTTTGGCATCTTGTTCACATCCATTTGGAGAAGAAGAACTTGTTATTTTTTAAGTTAGCGTGTTTTCAGAAACTATTTTTCTCTGGTCTTCCCTTACTCGCTCAATCATGTTTTCAATCATATCCTCTCTTGTCGTTAGTCTGCCGATAACGTGGTGGCTTCCATTGGTTATTGAAGCTATAATTTTCGTTACGAGAAAACCGTATGTCTCGCGACCAAAAAGGTGGGGATTGGTGTTTATAACTATTGCATGGATTCCCTCACGCTTAACCATTTTAGAAACGGACATAACGTCCTTGACAGCCGTGTCTTCGTATTCCCTAACGATTACCTGAACTTCCTCTATCTGCCGAACCTCGCCAGTTTCAATACTTCTCTTTAATGGGACATTTGCGCTTCCATCAGTTATTATCACCATAACAGGTACGGTGGAGGAGTCCCTTCTTTTCGCTTCCTTCAAGACTTCCCAGGCCTTCAACATTCCAGCAGCCAGCGGAGTATACCCACTCACGCGCAAATTCAAGAGCTTGTTAGCCACAACTCTTAGATTTGTTATGGGATGTTGAACGACGACAGCTCCCATGCCTTTTAGAGCCACTATCCCGACACGGTCTCTAAATCGGTATGCGTCGCCGTGGAGTTTTAGCAGAGCTTCCTTCACAGCCTCAAGATTGAGAAGCATGGAGCCGCTCAAATCAATTAGAAAAATCATCGTTAAAGGAGCCTTATACAATCTTAACTTTTCACGAACATCTTCGAGGCAGATTTTTAACGCAGTCTCTGAGGGTCTTTCACGATTCTTCTGTTTTCTGGCTGCTTCACGGATAGTGGCGGGGACATGGATATCAGTGGGTTTTTCGTGTGGAAATTTCCATCCGTAAGGCTTACCCTTATGAAGAGTCGTTATTGCTTGGGCGTGTTTTCCAGCATAAACGCCACGTTTTCTAGTTTTGATTTTCCCCATTTTTAAAAAGAACTTAGACGGAGAGATAACTTTCTTCTCTAAACTGCTAATGATTGGAAAACCTCGAGAAACTTCTGATAATTTAGCAGCTTCACTAACCGTTGGAAAGGCCTTAAAATCGCCTTTTTTGGTTTGAATTTTTTCTTCGTAAGTTTCTCCTCGGAGCTTGTCGCCGCCCACTTGAATTCCATCAGAAATAGGCGTATCTTTCGGACTTTTCTTTAACCTTTTTGCGATTCCCCAAACGCCGCCTGTAAACCTGCCCAAGAAAAAGTTGAGCCTAAGTTTCATATTTTGAAACTTTTTAAAGCGGTTTTGTTTTTCTGCCTTTTCTTCCTCCTCTTTTGTGGCGTCTTTTTTAACCCAGAAAAAAGCCTTTCCTTTTAAGAATTTCCTTTTTTCAACTTCTTTTTTGGTTGTTTCCCCTGTTTTTTCAAATTGGAACACCTTCTTCACCGCTGCGGTGAAAACCTCTCTTATCTCCTGAGGAGCTGCTGGCTCTAGGAATCCGCCTTCCCTTGTCCTGTGGCTTAGGGCGAGTTCTGCTGCAACTAGAACATCGTCTAAAGTTACTTCTGTTCTGTTTTCAAAGGCTGCCAATGCTGAAGCTGCCTTCGCAATGACTATGTCTGGGCGTAAGCCGTCAACTTTTAAGTCTAAGCATGCTTTGCAAATGCTTTCAAGAAGGGTTTCTGGAATAACTACGTCTTTTAGCACGCTTCTTGCTTTTGCTATTCTGTCCCGCAGTTCATTCTGCATGGGCTTGCATTTTTCGTAGAATTTTTCAGGGTTGGCTTCGAACTCCATGTTTCCTTTTACAACTTCAATTCTATCTTTCACGGATGTTATTCTTTCAACCGTGACTGAGGATGGGAAACGGTCGAGAAGCTGTGGTCTCAGTTCTCCTTCCTCTGGGTTCATTGTCCCAATAAATATGAAGCGGGAGGGATGGCTTACGGATATTCCCTCTCTTTCGACAATATTCCAGCCGGTAGCCGCAGCGTCTAGCAAGTCATCTGCGATGTGATCTGGAAGCAGGTTAACCTCGTCCACGTACAGAATATTTTGGTTTGCCTCGGCGAGAATTCCGGATTCTAGCGCTTCTATCCCATACTTTATCGCTTTCTCCACATCTAAGCTTCCGATCACTCTGTCTTCTGTGGCGCCCAAAGGCAGGTCGACGACGACCATCTCTCTTTCTTCAACGGGCGGTTTTTCTCCTCTCTTGTATCTTTCGCCGCACTTTGGGCACATGTTGGACGGGTCGTATGGACTGCAGTTGAAAGGACAGTCTTTAACAACCGCTATTTTTGGAAGAATGTCAGCCAAAGCCCTGACAATGGTGCTTTTTCCCGACCCTTTTGGTCCCCTTATGAGTAAGCCACCGATTTTTGGGTTAATTGCGTTTATTAGGATGGCTAGTTTAAGCTTGTCCAAACCGACAATTGCGGAGAACGGGAATACCAACCGTTTCCTCTGCATCGTCTAATGACTCCATTCGATTTAGTAAAGAAGCACGTTTCAACCTATTAGTTTTTAGTTGAACAAGCTGAGGGCCGGGGCCGGGATTTGAACCCGGGCGCTAGGCTTGCTGCGCCAAACTTGAGGGAATTATGCTCCACAGGCCTATAGGCTACCAGGCTACCTCACCCCGGCCACTTTTCTGCTGACTCGGTTATGACTACTCTGGATTTTGCTATCTTCAAACATGTTTTATGCTTATTTATGTTTTCTAGTATCTATTCTTTATAGAAACGGTTATTGAGCAGTGTAATGATAAATCGACGCATTGCTTACGAGTAGATGATGCCTATTGCTGGGATCGCCAAAAAAGAATGGTCGTTTGGCTTTGCTGGGTGCAGCTCATTCATTAAATCATTCATTGTTTGTTATCGCCCCGCCTTTGCTGACACTAATTATGAGCGATTTGAACGTATCAAAATCTGAGATAGGCTTAGTGACAATGGTTGCTTCTCTGCTTTATGGGGTAGGCGCACTTATAGGCGGACCCTTAGGCGACAAGATTGGTGAAGCAAGAACGGTCACCATATGTCTTGCCCTTTCAGGATTTTCTACCTTTATCATGCTTGCAGCTGGAGCTACAGGAGCGATTCATGTCTATGCCCTAGCGTTGATCTTGATGGCTGCTTGGGCAAGCCTTTATCATCCAACGGCAAACTCGCTAATCTCAAAAACTTTTAGGGGCAGAACATCTGAGGCCATGGGATTGCATGGCGTAGGCGGTACGCTTGGCGTCGTTTTAACTCCCACAATTGCATGGTTTATAGGCGCAACTTTAGGTTGGTCTTGGGCGTTCGTAACGTTTGGTGTTCTGTGCATCTTGCTTGCTTTACTTTTTGTTAAGAGCTTCGGAAAAACCGAAAAGCCAAATAACCACGGTGGAACTATACTTGACGCCTTAAGAATTCGTGAACTTTGGATACTTTTAATCTTCAATGTGACAATAGGACTTTTTATGAAGGGAGTGGAACTGTTTTTCCCGACATACCTTGAAGAGAACAGGATGATAGATCCGATGTGGGCTTCGATTGCTTACACGTTGGTTTTGGCGGCTGGCGTTCCAGCACAGTGGATTGGCGGCAAAGCTGCAGATATGGTTGGTTCAAAGAAGGTTCTGATAGTCACCTCGGCAGGCGTTTGCATAAGCTTGATTTCGCTTCTGTTTTTTCCGGTTTATATTGCTGGAATAGCCATTTTCATTTTCTTGTATGGTATGTCATTCTATGCGCATCAGCCAGCATTGAATGCGTTGACTGGTTTCTTGTCTCCGCAGAATCAGAGAGGAGCAGTCTATGGCATATTCTTTTTCACATCTTTTGGCATCGGTTCTCTTTCGCAGTTTTTTGCCGGCTACATTGCTGACCTGTATGGGTTAGACATCGGATTTTACCTGTTAACAATATTCGCCTTGTTTGCTTTGCTTCTTTCGTTTAGACTTCCGGAAAAAAGAAAGCGACTGACTTCCTAAATCAGTTTTCGTCTCATGCGTGCATTATTAGGGGTAAGAGTCTGTAGGCTATTCCGCCCAGCAGAAGTGCAAGTGCTATGTCAATCATGGTTATTGCTAAAGCTCTTTTCCATCCAAATTCCCGCTTGCAAGCGGCAATTGTTGCCAAGCAAGGGATGTAAATCATGATAACCAAGGTGAAAACAATCATCTGCACAGCTGTCAAATCCCGAAGCCCAATACCTTGCTGCAATAAAACATTTTCTAACAAAATAAGAGACAGCTCTTTACGCAAAATTCCAAATATTAATGGAATGCCTGCTACCGCAGGCAGCCCAAGCCAGCCACTGATGAGTGGGCTTGCCCAGTCAACAATGCGGTTTATGACTCCTAAAAGATCTAAAGCCACTATGGTCAAGCTTCCTGCTATTATGATTGGAAAGGCAATGTAGACGAAGTCTCGGGTTCTGCCCCAAGTCTTTGTTAGGATGTTTCTGAGAGAAGGCTTTTTGTATGGAGGCATTTCCATAATTAAGCCGACTGGTTCGCCTGGCAAAGCTTTGAAGGCTATTCTTCCCAAAAGGAAAACTAGGATGAGGTCGAAGGCGTATAAGGCTAGAGCTGCATGCAGACCTACGAATCTTCCAACTAAACCGAGGATTACGACTGTTCTGGCTGCGCATGGGATTAGAACAACCACAAAGGCGGATAGAAAACGTTCTCGCTCAGTTTCCATTATTCTGCAACCAATGCAAGCGGGAACGCTGCAACCGTAGCCGAGAATCAAGGGTATGAAGGCTTTTCCATGTAAGCCTATCTTGTGCATTAAGCTATCCATCAAAAAAGCAGCACGGGGCAAGTAGCCACTATCCTCTAACAACGCCAAAAGTATGTAGAAAGGCACAATATATGGTAAGGCTATTGTTATTCCGGCAACTATGCCGTCCAAAATTCCTTTGTTGATTAAATTCACCACAGTTGCGGGTAAAAATAAAGAAAGCACGCTCTCGATGTAAACGGACAAGCTCTCAAATAGAGGCTCCAAACCAGCGGACAGAAAGTTTCCTCCGACGAAAATCAGCGCAAACATGAAGGCTACGACGGTAGCCAAAATTGGATATCCAAGAATTTTATGCGTGGTTACGGCGTCCAACCTTTGTTCTAGGCTTATTCTCGGAGGAGCCTCTATGGCTGTAACCTCTTTGGCTATCCTGTTTGCAATACTGTATCTTTCCGAGGCTAAGACCACCGTGGAAGGCTCGCCATGTATTTTTTCAAGTTCAGCGGCTAATTTCTCTGCAAAATCCAAAACCTCTTTTCCATTGTCATAGCTCTTTAGCTTTCCAGCGACATCCGTATCTCTTTCCAGGAGTTTAACTGCAATCCATCTTGAGGGATAAACCGTGCAAAGCTGCGGAAGTTTATCGCCAACGAGTTTATCGATAGCTTGAACCCTTTTCTCGATTTCCCTGCCGTACTTGACCTTTAACGGCTTAAGTCTTCTTTCTCCACTTATTACGGCTATAACGGCTGAGAGAAGCTCGTTTATCCCACTTCCGGTAATAGCAACCGTTGCGACGACTGGGACACCCAAAATTTCAGAAAGCTTTCCCACATCGATTCTTGCGCCCTTCTTGGCTGCAAAGTCAACCTGGTTCAAATCGATTATTATCGAGGCTTTAAGCTCCAATAGTTGAAGCGTAAAGTATAGGTTGCGTTCCAGTGCTGAAGCATCTACCACGTTGATTATGATGTCCGGCTTTTCAACTGCAATGTAATCGCGTGAAACAATCTCTTCCATCGAGAAGGTTGAAAGCGAGTATATCCCAGGCAAGTCAATAATGCGGATCGTATAGCCTTTAAAATGTAAAGTGCCTTCAGCCCTCTCAACGGTTTTTCCAGGCCAGTTTCCAACTATCTGATTTAAGCCCGTGAGCTGGTTAAAAATCGCGCTCTTTCCAACATTTGCGTTTCCAGCAAGCGCTATCCTTAACTGCCCTTTAGCCATTCGACTCTTCCTTCAACGGTCTGACAAAAACTCTTGAGGCTACACCATAACCCAGGGCGAGAGCCACACCTCTGACTTCGATCTGTAGAGGCCCACGGAATGGCCCCTTCCTGAGAAGTTTAACCTCAACGCCTGGAGTTAGGCCCATCTCGGCGAGTCTTCGGACAAGCCCGAACCCTCCAAAAGCGTGAGTAATGATACCTTTTTCTCCTTCAAAAAGGCTTGTCAATGAGATTACTTCGTTGCCGCGTGGGTTTTGCCTTCCAGGTTTTCCCCTACGTCTGAACTGCATGTTTGTTCACCTTTATGGGTTTGACCCAAACGCCAGAAGCGTCAGCGTAACTTAGGATACGCTCTCTTCCAGCCACGCACAAAATCATGCTTGACGGTTTCCTTTCAATAATATGGACTGGAACATCGGGTTTTATTCCTTTGCTGACTAGTTTCAGCAGTTTTTTCCGTTTCTCATCGGTTATTTTTGCCACTCTGCAGAGCTCGTTTAAACCAATCTCCGTCAGAGGACAGCATTCTTCCTCTTCGACTTCGCCATCCTCCTTTGGTATAGGGTTTCCATGGGGACAGAACTTCGGGCTTCCGAGCTTCTTCTCCACAAGTGCAACAACGTCTTTAGTTAGGGCGTGTTCAAGCTTGCAGGCGCTTTCATGAGCATCGCTCCATTCGGCATCCAAAACATCTGTGAGCAGCCTCTCCGCAAGCCTATGCCTTCTGAGAATGTCTAAGGCTAGCTTCTCACCCTCCGCTGTCAGTTTTACGCCTTTATAGGGCTCGTGTTCCACCAAATCATGCTTTTCCAGATGCGCTATCGTGTTCGTTATAGAGCCTGGCACGACATTCAGTTCTTGCGCTAAATCTTTTGTTTTAGCGACACCACTCAGCTTCTGAATTTTATAGATTGTTTCGATGTATTCCTCAGCTTCGTGGGAAAGCATCGTTTCCATCGTTGAAGTTCTCCTAATTTACGAGCTCTCGTAATTTATTGTCAGAAATCATAATAAACTTTTCGGAAAGACCGAAGATAAACGAAACTTATGAATACATAAAACCTCGCAAAACGCAAGTTGATAACAGCGATACTTCACGGATGAACGCGCCAGAAAGCCTTGTTAAGAGAATGTTAAGAAGAGCATAGGGCTTAGAAGAATGACAGGTTTCATCGAGAGCGATAAGTTGTTATTGTGTTGATTTGTGCACGAAGAAGAACGAATGCATATAATTTACAATAAAAACTAAAAAAATAATATGAGTCGTAAGAAAAAAGTTTCAAAAAGATTTAAACTTAACCCTAACTCTATTCGTTCTTGAAATAAACGAAATGCGAAGCAAAGCGTTTTCTCTCTTCAAGCATCTATATGTAGGGCAGTCATTGCTTTTGCCAAAATCTTTAAACAGCCCCTAGATTTCTTTTATTCATCAAATAAAGGACGAAAGTAATGCTGCATCAGGAATTGATTATTGAAGTAGAACCACGATGCCTTTCTGTATGGAAGAAATCTTGGGCAAAGCGATATGCTCGAGTGACTTTATTAATGGATTTTGATGACCAACTTATAATTGTCATGGATACTTCAAACGGTTTCTGGTTCTTGCCTGGAGGAGGAGTAGAGCAAAACGAGTCAATAGAAGAGACAGCGAAAAGAGAAGCGGCTGAGGAACTTGGTCTAGAAATAAAGATTAATCAAATTGTCAGAGTTTATCATGTAACTTTGGTCTCGAGACAAACAAGAGACCAGATCAAAATCCCTCCTTTCATAGCAGTGCACGCAACACCCTTGGGAGGACAACTCAAAAAAGAGTATGCTTCAAACAGGAAAATTGTTCTTATTAAAAAGAAACATTGCAAAAGTCTTTTGCACGATTTCGAAATCCCTAGAGAATATCAATGCATGAAACCTTACCATTACATTTCAAAAGAGGTCGTTCGACAACTTGTGACTCGTTGAACAAGGACTATTACGAAGCCAAATTTCGCTGGAAGCTCTATTGTTCGCCTATCACTTGGATGATGACTGTTCTTCTTCTTGGGTGGACATCTGTTTCCACAAAGACCAGCGACTGCCATGTTCCGAACTCAACACGGCCGTCAATTACTGGTATTGTTTTGTCTGGTGGCAAGAGCACAGACCTTAAGTGGGCATGGGCGTTGGAGGGATGCCTGTACGCACGGTGTTTTGGGATTATTTCTTCCAGGAAAGCCTTTATGTCGCTTAAAAGGCCGTATTCGCTTTCTGTTAGAATGAGTATGCCTGTGGCATGCGGAGCAAACATGTGGACCAAACCGTTTTTTATTCCTGACTGAGAGACAGCCTCTTGAACTTTATCCGTTAGGTCTATGAAGTCTATCTCGCCTTTTGTAGAGAAGCTGTAACTTGTGTTAAAAATTTTGAACTCTGCCATAAGTTTTTTACTCCATCAGCTTAGTCATTATTATCTCATCTATATACTTGCCTTCCTTGAAATGCTTTTTCGGAACTCGTCCAGTCTGCACGAACCCGACTTTCTCATAGGTGTGGATTGCGCGCGTGTTGGTTGCGAAGGCAGAAAGCGTCAAGACCTTCAGACCCATTTCTTCAGCCTGCTCCACTAGAGTCTTCATCATTTCAGTGCCTATGCCAAAATCCCTAAAACCGCTTTTAATCGCTATGCCTACCACACCCACGTGTTTCTCATAGCCAGTTCGCCTAGCGACTTCGGAAACGGCAACAACCTTTCTGCCCACTTCGGCGACCAAGTAAAGTGTCTCATCCTTTTCCAAGCGGTTGAGCACCTTAGACAACCAGTCGATTTCCTCATCCCTCGAAACTTTCTCAGTTCTGAGAATGTCCCCCTTCTCTTCTACAAGCGAATTAATAAGTTCAAGCAAGTCGTCTAAGTCTTCCCACTTGGGTGTCCTCAAAACTACCCTGCGTCCGTCCTTGGCAGAGAAGCTCCGAACAACTTTTCCGGACTTCATAACCCAACACTAATGCTAAAAACACTAAAATACTTTTCAACTCTTAAGCCTGAACCCAAAACAGGGAACCTTGTCGATGCTTTTGTATACAGCTTTTAGTTTTATGGTGCTGGAGAGTGCTGGTGAAACATTAGTTTCCCAAGTAATACTTGCCTCACCAAATTCACCAGAAAGTAAAAAGTTAATCTAAAAAAGAGCAAGATATCAACAATTTAGCCTACACTAAATAAAACAATTTTACACACCATAGGAAATAAAGCAGAAAAACAGCCCTTTTTCCACCTAAACTTTCGCACTCTAAACACTAGTGAAAGCCTCTTTCAAGGGCCTCCAGACACGGCGTATACAAAAGCATCGACAAAAGTCACAACAAACCCCCAACTCTCTGCTAGAGTTCTCGGTGAGCAGCAATCTAACAAACACGGCTAAAACCAGAATGTTTGAAGCCTATAGGGGGCTAAACTTTCTGTAGACACAGTATCACCGCAACAAAGCCCTCAAAAACTCGAAGCAACTCCGAAGCATAAGCCTCTAAGCTTCGCATGGAGATTCTCGTCGGTTTCTTTATGAGGCCCCAGCAAAGTCCATGTCTTGGGATTATTCGGTAAAACATAAAGGCTGAAGTAGGCTTCTTTCCTATATTTAAGGCTAAATTAAGCTTAGAGATTTTAGGCTTTGAGAAGGGTTTTGTGGAATTTTGTCTGAAGATGTTTTCGAAGCAAAACAAATTAAAATAATAGGGCATGTAAGAAAAGAAGGCGTAATAAAGGTTAAAATGGGAAAAACAGTCGCATCGAAACTCCTTCATGTTTCTGGACGAATGAAGCTATGTTATTGGTTTTTGCATATTGCCGATTTTGAAATAACCTCTATAACAATTCACCGTCATGTGTCTCGTTAGAGAATGTGTTGAAGGCTGCGTAGAAAGTGTCACACTTGCCCATGGACCCTTTTGGAAACGATGTGGAGATGCTCGAAAGAAATGTTAACGGCAGAAAGGTTAGGGTAAAGTGGGATTGGGGCAGCTTCACAAACACCGAAGGCTTTCCCGTCGATGAAAATCTTATAAACTGGGTCATCGGGCAGGAACCAGCATTAAAAGAGTGCTTTTTGTGCCTTGATGAGTGGGTGCACAAGCTCAAATGGCTTGAAAAAACAAAATGGTACGAGAGTTGGAGCAACCCCGAAAAGACCAAGTCATCAGCTAAAGCCGTCATAAGCCCAGGGCCATACCTCTTCCTTTTGGGAGATCCTGGAACAGGCAAATCTTTAATCGGCAGAGCCTTAGCGGAAAAGCTCACCCAGATCTACAAGGAAAATGGCACAAGACTCTTCGATGTAATATGTTGGAAAAATTCTGCACTGCCGAGTCAACCCAAAATCTCCATTCACGAGGCTGGTGCAGGGAAAAAGGTTCTGCAAAAGGAGCAGCTCAAAGAACTCAAAAGAAAGTTCATTACAAAGATAGGACTCAGAGCATTACAGATTCTTATGGTTTCAATGGGACTGTTTCTAATATCACTAGGTTTTTACTTTCTATACCAGGGTTGGCAGACTTGGTTAGCAAACCCAGATTTTTTTGGAGAACCCCTCCAAGAATACTATAACCATAACTTCTTAGACTACCTCATCGGAAAATTTGTCAATCTGGTGCCATTAACCTTCATTCCAGGCGGAAGCCTAGTCTTCTTCGGAGTTTTCATCTGGTGGTTTTCTAAACTAGGCGGTTTAGGAAACTTAAAAGGAATCGGAGGCGCCCAGCAAACCGAAGTTCCAAAACTAGTAGTTGACAACAGTTCTGGACACGCACCCTTCGTTGATGCAACCGGACACAGAAGCGCCCAGCTTTTCGGTTCAATAGCCTGGGACCCATACCAGACTGGCGGTTTAGGCACTCCTGAACACCAGAGAGTTACCGCCGGAGATGTCCACAGAGCATCTCTGGGAATCCTATACATTGATGAGATAAAGAATCTGGACCCAGACGAGGCTGTGACGCTTTTAACGGTGCTTGAGGACGGGCAGCTACCCATAACTTTGAGAGGCAGATGGCATGGCGGAGACACCGCAGCAATGGCTGTTTCAACAGAGCCTGCGCCAGCCATAACGTTTCTTGTGGGCGCCGGAAATTTTGACAGCATAAGCCAGATTCACCCAGCCTTAATGGACCGAATTTACGGCTATGGAAAAGTTGTTAGAATGAACAACGATATGCCTAACACTGTGGATAACAGGCGTAAATACGTGCAGTTTATAGCGCAGGAAGTTAAGCGCTTCAACCTCATACCTTTTAGCCGAGAGGCATGCGCAGAAATCGTTGAAGAGGGAAGGCGAAGGAGCAACAAAAAAGACGCCTTAACAACGAAGTTTCGACCATTAATCTCTATCATTAAAACGGCGGCAACCCTCGCCATGAACGAAGGATGCAAGATTGTTGAGAAAAGGCATGTCCGCGAAGCCATAGAACGCCACTGCAAGACGATTCAGAGGCAAATACTGGAGCATGAGATCAGCGAAAGGGGCAAACTCCTGGAAATAACGCCAAAGGGAGTCAAGCTTGGGCAAATATACGGTTTGGCCGTTGTCCGGGACCCCTACAGCGGAGAAATGACTGGAAGCGTCTTGTGCGTGAAAGCCCACATGGCCAAGAGAAGCGAACTTCCGAGAAACTATCCCCTTAAGGGGTATTACAAGGTGACCGGCGTAGCCAAGGGTCAGAGCTTCATTTCAGACAGCATAGCCAAAGTTCGAAGCGTCATCCTGCAAAAACACGGCATCGACATAGCACAGGACTATTTAACGCACATCGATTTCGCCCAGTCTTATGGAGTGGACGGATCATCAGCGGGTGTAACAATGGCAATACTCCTATGCTCGCTTATCGAGGGTAAGCCCATAAGGCAGGAAGTGGCTGTTACGGGAGAGATAAACTTGGGCGTTGGAGAAGCTATACAAATAACTGCTATTGGAGGCGGTTACGAGAAGATTAAGGCCGCTGAGGCTTGGGGTTTCAAGAGGGTGGTCATTCCTCAAAAGAACTATGAGCACTCCATAGACGTCAGAGACTACAAAATAGAGGTTGTGCCAGCAGCAACATTGGACGACTACTTAAAAGAGTGCCTTGTTGAGAAACCGACGATTAAGGTTCCAGTTCAAATTTATAAGCGCAGAAAACCCTAAAAGACTTCTTAGAAGATAAAGATTCTCACTTCGGAAAGGTTTCCGAAATTGGACTGGAAAACGCTGCTAAAGGAAGAACTGATGGAATGGCTTCTTGCGGGCGAGCCTTGGGTAGTTTATCGTACACTGACGGACCTTCTGAATAAGGATGAGAAAGATAACATAGTCGTGACGGCGAAAATAGCGATCCCACAGCATCAGCTCATAAAGAAGATCTTCGCAGGATTGAATAATGATGGCTACTGGGGAACACCGAAAGACATTCACACTTGGTGGCCAAAGAAAGATACCACTTTCTGGATACTGCCGATGCTAGCAGATTTCGGTTTCACCGTAGAGGACAAAAGGATTGCCAGAGCTTGTGAATACGTGTTTAGCACTCAACTTCCGTTTGGTGGCTTCGGATGGGACCCGCCGACCCACGCCCACGATTGCCACAGTGCCATCATAACAGAATCGTTGGCGAGGCTAGGTCTTCTAGGAGACTCTAGACTGCAAAGAGCTTATGACTGGCTCGTTAAAAGACAGCGCCTTGATGGTGGATTTTGGTGCAAGGACACCGGGCAGATTGGCGGACCAAGAGAGAAGGAGCCAGCTGCGCCATGGCTACCATGTTTGTGCTTGGCGCATTAGCACAGGATCCAAAACTTAGGGATAGTGAAATCGCCAGGAAGGGAGTTGGTTTTCTCTTTGAATGCTGGGAGAACAGGGGGAAGATAAAATATGCAGGTCATGATAGCCAGGTTGGGCGTGACTGGGAGAAATTGAAATATCCGTTCACGGATTACAAAATCTTGAAGTTTCTGGATGTTCTGTCTCAGTTTGAACACGCTAAGCAAAGGCTTCAAAAATCAGAAATGGTCAACCTGCTTCTCTCAAAACGAGACGGAAAAGGGAGGTTTACGCCTGAATCAATCCATAATGTCTGGTCTGATTTTGACTTTGGGCAAAAAGAAGAGCCTTCCAGATGGATAACCCTTTTAGCCTTGCGAATAATACACAGAATTTACGAATAAAACTGTAAATCAATTAGACGGCAAAAACCCTAACAGAGGAACTTACTATGGTCAGGGAAGTTGACAAGGCTGAAATTCGCAGATGGCGTAAGAGAGGCTTTTACAGCGAAAATGTCCTCGTAAAGCTTCTAACAAAAAACGGATATAACGCAGTGCGTGTTCCAGTCAGCAACCCAAGCCTCAACCCTTTACCTGATGTTATTGCAAGAAAGGAGTCGCATGTTTACGCATTTGAAGTCAAAAACGCTAGTTATTACGCCTATTTCCCGAAGCAACAGATTGAAAAACTTTTCAGATTTCTGGATGAACTCATCCCAACAGACAATCAATCCAAACACCCTGTACTTGCAGCCCACCTTGGCAAAAAATGGATTTTCAAAGAGCTCAGCTGGAAGGATTGGAAGAAGGATAAACTTCCAGAAAAAGTGAGAATCCTAAAACGGGATAGAGGAAACTTTGATTTGAGAAAGGGAAGCTAGAATGAAAAGCGGCAAAGCGGTAGTTTTAGCTTCCAGCCTCTGCAAAATTTATGAAATAGGCGATGTGAAAGTCGAAGCCCTGAAAGATGTACATCTTAAAGTTGGAAAAGGCGAATTTACCGCAATAAGTGGTCCCTCTGGTTCTGGGAAAACAACACTCCTAAACATCATCGGGGGAATTGATAAGCCCACAAGTGGAAGGATTGTTGTTTTTGGGGACGATTTAGGCGTTAAAGATGAAGATTTTTTAGCGAGCTTCCGATGCCACAAAGTTGGCTTCGTCTTCCAATCCTACAACCTCGTTTCCACTTTGACTGTTGCTGAAAACATTGCCTTTCCAATTGAGTGGGCTCGGAAGCCAGAAGATCACATAAAAAAGCGCGTTGAAGAGTTGTTGGAAGTCGTTGGTTTGAAACACAGGACAGAACACTTTCCCTTTCAACTAAGCGGCGGAGAACAACAGCGCGTAGCCTTTGCCCGTGCACTGGCGAATGACCCACCACTGCTTCTTGTTGACGAACCAACCGGGAATCTAGACACAAAAACGAGACTAAAAATCGTTGAGATACTTCAGAAACTAAAGGACGAGGGAAAAACCATCATTGTTGCTACGCATGACGAGCAGATAATCGAGTTAGGAGACCAAAAAATGTATCTGGAAGACGGAAAGCTGGCGAGCATGAATGAGTGAGACCTCTTTCCCAATGAACGATTTGCTGCGAAGAAAACTTCAGACAAGCTTAGTCATTATCAGCCTAGCGTTGTGTGTGGCATCAACGCTTTTTCTTTCGTTGTTTAGCGAAAAAATAGGTTTTGGAATCTCATTAATGGTTGAAAATAGGCTCACTGCTGGTCTTTCAACTGTTTTTTCACAATTCATAATGTTCATTGAAATCTTGAGCTTTATAGTTGGCGCAGTGATCATCTCTTTCATGGTTTTTGTGATGATGTCCCAAAGGATCAGGGATATAGGGCTGATGAAGGCAGCCGGGTGCCCAAACGACGTAATTTTCGGCTATTTCATGACTGAACTCTTAATAGTCACATTTGTCGGCTGCTGTCTAGGCGTGGTTTTGGGAATACTGGGAGATTTTGCTTCAAACAGCCTCTTCAGCGGTTTTGGTTTTCAAATTTCGCATAGACCGATTAATTTTTGGCTTGTTCTTCTAGTTTTTGGGCTGTTCTTCGCATTAGCACTAATTTTTGGGGCAAAGCCTGTTCTGGATACCGCCAAAATTGCGCCAGCAAAGGCAATCTCGCCAACATACCACTTTGGATTAAGCAAGGAACGAGGGTTTAGGGTCACCTCAAAATCGGGCTTGACTGTGAAAGTGGCCTTAAGGAGCCTATCCCGCCATAAGTCAGCAACAATTCGAATCATACTCTGCATGACTGCTGTTTTCATACTCGCAACTGTGGGAATTGCAGGAGGAATAATCGCTGACCAAACCACCAAGAGCTGGGTTGAAAAAGCCGTAGGCAGAGACGCCATACTGATAGCTCACCAAGAAATGTGCAACCAATATGAGCTGTTGCTATCAAAGTTTTGCGAAGCAAAAGAGGATTCAAAATTCAACTATACCGATGAAAGATATCTAATATCAGAAGACATTGTGAATCTGTTGAACTCGGCATCCCAAATAGTTGGAGTTGACCCGCGTCTTGTCTTGGAAGCTACTGTTAATGAGGTTCCAGGCTTTATATATGAAAGATCATCTGTCGTACAGGTTGGTGATGAACGCGAAGGCAAATCGCTAATTGTTGGTGTTGAGCCTGCAAGCGTGTTAAATGATTGGCTCTTAAATGGCGATTTTCTAGAGGAAAGTGAAACGTTTGAAGCGGTGATAGGGGATACCTCAGCTCAGAAAATGTTTTCCGTGCCCTTAAATCAGAGCGTAAGATTGTATAACAGTAATTTCGACATAATCGGTATTTGTTTGGACCCTATCAACAACGGAAACGTTACATACTTGCCCTTAAAAACCCTCCAGAACATCACCGGTGTATCAAAACCAAATGTTGTCATCGTCAAAATTAGCCCCGCAATTGATCGAGCAGACGTTTTAAACCAGATAAGGACCGAAGTTAAAAATTTAGACCCAGAGTTTGAGGTTTTTGCGCTCCATGAGGTTTTGGACAAGAATCTCAGCTTTCTCGGTCATGTATGGTCTACAATAATGTTTCTGCCATTATTCTCTCTATTTGCAGCGTCTTTGTGCTTAATATGTTATGTTATGCTTGCTATAACCGAGCAGCGTCAAGAATTTGGTGTTTTGAGGGCTTTGGGAGCCAAGCCTAGAACTGTTATAAACATTGTTTCAGGGCAGAGCTTTGTGATTTTGCTTTCGAGTTTTGCCGTCGGAATCGCCTTTGGTATAATCATTACTTTGCTGATTTTGGTTCCAAACCCTTTTGTTACGAGTTATACCGTGGTCGAAATAGCTGGGTGGCTGCTGACAGCTTTGGCTGCAACATTCATCTTCAGTTTATATCCAGCCGTAAAGTTTGGAAAGAAACCTGTCTTAGAAATCATGACTTAGAGATTATTCGGCAAAAGTTTTGTGAAATGCTTCAGCGAGTCTGCGAAGGCTGGGAGCTGACTCAAAAAATCTTGCAGTTGAAGAACCGGAACGATAGGCACGTCATTATAAAGTTTGAATCTTCCAGTGACAAGCGATAAAACCGCTGGAACAAGCTTAACCCTGCCCCAAGCGGCGCATTCAATTCTGCCAAAAAGGCTTGACAGTGATTCAGCCAAAGCAGATGTTCTTTCCACTTGTTCCTCAACAATTTTTCTTAACGCAGAAGGGTGCATTCCATGGTGCCAATGCTTGCAGTCCATGCACAGGGCTATGGGTCTTTTACATCCAACAATGTCCATTTCCCATTTCTGCCCAGCGTGCTTGAATCTCAAATTTTTCTTGACGCTGTAACCGTTCTGTTCAAAGGCAACAGCAGCCATACTTTCAAACTCTTTCCATTGGAGAATGCCGCTTACACTTTCGATGTCGGCACCCAAACGAATGGCGTGAACAGCCAATTTAAGGCGTTGCAGAGTATCGGCTTCCACAACATTCTTATGCAGATAAATTAGCCCCTCATTTTGCAGTTTTCTAAGCAATCTTTCAGCAATTTGCGATGAAATCTTCGCATCTTTTTTAACTAATTCTTTTGAAATTGGTCCATCTCTGGTCAATTTTAGAACAGAAATTATCAAATTTCTTTCAATATCCATTCAAACGATCTCCGAATTGTAAACAAAGAAGACTAAAAAACTAAAGTTTTAAGGACTACTTAAAAGCTTTTCCATAAAACGTTCTGTTAACTCTTCGGGACTTAAATGATGGGAAACTCTCCCTAAATTATTAATACCACTTGAAATGACATAGTAAAAGAAAGGTGATAAGATGGCTGTTTTCATGGTAGAAACATATGTAGTAAAACCAGATAAACAAGGGGAGTTCATGGAATTCGGTAAGAAATACATCGAATGGACAAAAAAGCGTCCAGACTTGTATAAAGAGGTAAAATCATGGAAGCTATTCGCTCAAGTGCTTGGTGGCAACTTTGGCGGGTATGTCGAGATGTGGGAGTTTGAGAACTTGGCGGACGGGGAAAAGGCTATGAATAGGATGATGCAAGACAAAGAGTTCATGACGACGATTTATCCAGAGTTTGCGAGTCTTATTGTGCCTGCCACACACACAATAAACATATGGAATTCTGTCCCATGATCCGAACATGAGGCCTTGCCACTCAACCTTTTTTTTGGCACTAAGCCCCTAAGAGTTAACAGAACCCCATAAAAATAAATGAAGGGAAAAAGAAACTTTTGATTACGGAGTGGACTGCTTGGTTAAGATAAAGGCGGTTTTATTCGATTTGCATGGGACAATAGCTCACGTAAAGGACGGCGTAACTGAAACGGAAATTTCAGAATACCTCTTCAGCAAGGGCTACGAAGTCTCACCTCAACAGCTAAAGGCAGCATGGGCCTTCGTCGCCTTCATAGACTATCCAAAATACGGATACAGAAGCTGGCGCTCATACTTCTCACGAATTTTCTGGAGACTAAATGTCAAAGTCGACGAAGAAACATTGAGTGCCATCGTCAAACTCCTCGAAAGCAAGCCATATCAATTATATCCAGACGTTGCAGAAGCCGTGATAAAAGCAAAGGAAAACAGATTCAAAACAGCCATAGTCACAACAATTGCCCACTTTCAATTTAAAAGGGCGATGCGGCCGATTAGGAATTACTTTGACTTCATTATGACTGGCTACGAAGCAAAATGCGACAAGACAAACCCCAAAATGTACAGAAAGGTCCTGGAAATTCTGAATGTAAGACCAGAAGAAGCGGTTATGATAGGAGACGATGTACCAGTAGATATAGCCTTACCCAAGCGTTTGGGCATAAATGCCATACTTTTGAACAGAAAAGGAAGAAATTTAGAATGTCCACGTGCGGATGCTATTGTAAACAATTTAAATGAAGCCGTGGAGACTATAATAAGAAAATTTGCGAAAGCTGAAACTTTGGAAGAGGCTTCAAATGTTTGAAAATTACGTTTCCAAAACCTCCAAATCCAAGGCTTTATACGAGCGGGCTAAAAGGGTTCTCCCAGCCGGAGTTTCCTATGGCATAAGATTCTTTGAACCATACCCATTTTACACCGCAAAAGCGAAAGGAAGCAAAGTTTACGATGTTGACGGAAACGAATACATCGACTTTTGGCTGGGACATGCTGCGCTTATACTCGGCCACAGCCCACCAGCCGTTGTAAAGGCTGTTAGGAGACAGCTGGAAAACGGCACCCACTACGGAACATGTCATGAACTGGAAATTGCGTTAGCAGAGCAAGTTGCGAAAATGGTTCCAAATGCGGAAATGGTTCGTTTCACCAGCTCAGGAACAGAGGCAAACATGTACGCCGTACGCTTGGCGCGAGCACACACTGGCAGAAACAAAATCGCCAAGTTCGAGGGGGGATGGCACGGAGGCTACGACGCGCTCCACCTGGGCGTCAAATACCCCTTCAACATTCCAGAGTCCGCTGGCTTAACATCCGGTACCCTTCAAGACACAATTCTTTTGCCCTTCAACAACCTTGAAGGGGTTAAGGAAAAGTTGAAGAACGAAGAAGTCGCTGCAATCGTAATCGAGCCAGTTCTTGGGGCTGGCGGAGGAATCCCGGCAAAAAAGGAATTCTTGAAAGGGCTAAGGGAATTTTGCGATGATAAACGGATTCTGCTGATTTTCGACGAGGTCATTACCGGTTTCCGAATGGCTCCAGGCGGAGCCCAACAATATTACAAAGTACCAACAGACATAACTGTTTTTGGAAAAATTTTGGGAGGAGGCTTCCCAATAGGCGCCTTCTGCGCCTGCAAAGAAATCATGGAAAGATTAGACACACTCCGCTATGAACGCCCACGTTACTCCTTTCACGGCGGAACCTTCACAGCGAACCCAATAACAATGATTGCAGGGTTGACTACGTTGAAAATCTTAGAAGATGGCAAATTGATAAACCAGCTAAACAGGCTTGGAGACAAAATAAGAAAGCAATTGAGAGAAACTTTTGAAGCATATGACGTGGATGTGCAGGTTACAGGAGCCAGCTCCTTCTTCAACACTCACTTTACAAAAGAAAGAGTAAAGGATGCAGATGCCGCCTTCAAGGCTGACAGAAAGAAACTTGTTGATTATCATCTAAGATTGATAGCAAACGGCGTCTTCTTTCTACCAACCCACACCGGAGCCCTAAGCGCAGCCCACTCCAAAGCAGACACAGAAAAATTGTTCTCAGAAACGGAAGAATACGCCAAAAATGTAAAACGGCACAGATAAGCATCATTATCTAGGAAGATTGTTTTTGCGCCTAAGCATAAGTTCAGCCTTTTTCAAGTCCATAGGTGTGTTAATGTTAAAGAACGTCTTGAGCTCCGGATCTAGTTGCTGCAGAACAAGCGTGGAGACATACCTTACACCTTGCAGCCTATCCACCATGGAGCGCATATTCAATTCTCCTTCACCCAAAGCCTCTTTAGCAGCCTCACACGCTGGTTTTGTGCAGTAAACAGCTTGCAAAGGCTCTATGTATCCGTTTGGCCACCGCGGAATAACCGCGTTTTTATCTATGCAGAGTTCAAACAGGAGCGAAATAACATCCCTAGAAGCGAGAGGAGTGTCGCACGGAAGGACAAGCGAATATTTCCCACGGGCTTCTTTGAAACCCGTTAAAGCGCCCACAAGCGGACTTTGCACATCACCCGCATCGATAAGGACATCGACGCTTGAACCTACAACTTTTGCATAACTTTCAGCTTGAACCTTCGAGCTAACAACCACCATCTTTTCGTCAACAACTGTGCCAATTGCATCTAAAACATGCCTAATAAGAGGTTTGTTTGCCAATAGCAGTAATCCTTTGTCCTGTCCAAATCTGCTGGAAAATCCCCCAGCAAGAACAATCGCCGACTTATCCAATGATTAACTGATCTCCATATTTTAATAACGCATTAGAATATTCGGCGTCCTATAAATTTATTACCATGAATATGTTTTTCAAATTTCGTCGCCTACCAACATGGACTTTTTTAGGAATCTTGCTGCTTTTGCGATTATGTATAGTCCTCTCAAAATTTCAAATGCTATCTTATGTATGAAATATTACGAAAGCGAAATACAGTATATTACCACATTCACAAACAGTTTACTCGTAGAGGAAGGAGAACGCTAATGAACTCGGAAATTAAGGAATTAAACCGCATGATATGCAAGCAATGCGACGAAAAAGATTATGAAAAGTGCAGAAACTGTAAGGTCTACCAGCTGATAAACAAGATAGCAGTGCTCTAGGAACTCATGTCATATCATTATCTATCTTGTTTGCTATTTCATTCAAGATTCTTGCGAAGGGATGCTCTGGTTTTTCCTGAGCGAAAATGATGTCTCCTTCCCATCTCAAAATATCACAGAAGCAAGGTATTATACCCAAGAGTGGAACGTGGTATAGTTCCTTAATCTTGGCCTGCGCTTCCTCTTTTCCCGGTTTCGGAGAAACGTCCTGCAAAACTTTGTTCAGAACTATCTCGGTCTTCTTTTCAAACAGGTCGTAAAGTTCCCGTAGCATACGTCTCGTTCCATCAACGTCTGACCTGTCAAGAGTTGTCGCCACGAGTATTAAATCAGCACTTACAATAGCGTTTATAGACGAGTACTGCAGTCCAGGACTTGTGTCAAAAATCAAATAGTCAAAGCCCTTATCGTTCAAAAGGGAATTTCTAAGAGCCAAAAGTCTCCCTAAAGCTCGCATCTCCCATCTTCTATCCTTTGCAGTCATATCTCTGATAGCCTCTGTTGTCGGATTGGCTAACCCCACAAAGAATTTACCTCTATTTTGAATTCTGTCGCTTAAATCTATCAAAACCTTGTCGATTTCGCAGGTGCCGTTCAGGTAGTCGTTTAACCAGTATTCTGCCTTTTCAATTTTAAGAACCGTGGAAAGGCTTGGAGCTCGAAAGTCAAGGTCCAACAAACAAGCTTTTCTGCCATGCCTGACAAGTGTTGCAGCCAAGTTTACTGAAATGAGGGTTTTTCCCGTTCCGCCTTTGTAAGAATGCACAGCTATGATTTTACCCATGCTCATCACCCTGACCTTCTCTCTCTACATAGAAGTAGGCTTTCCTTCCCTTCCTTTCCTTCTTCAGGTATCCCATAATTACGAGCTGGTTTAGGTAGGCGCTTTCCACGGCTCTTGCTCTACGGGTTTGTTGGGCAATATCTTCTGCTGTTGCGCGGCCAAGCCTACACACGGTCATGGCGGTTTTCCTAAGGTGATCCGGCATGGAGAGCAAAGTCATAACGTCTAGTGGGGCTTCTGGAAGTGGCTGAAAATCTTTCCTGCCGTGTTTCTGCAGCTCAATCATAACTTCCATTTTTTCATTCAGCTTCTCAAGATTTTCTCTGATTTTCTCCAATACTTGAAGAGGTTTTTTCCCCAGAACTTCTTGCTTAGCCACCGTATTTTCCCCTGGTGTTTTACTCGTGTACAGTAATTGTAAAGAAAAGGGGCGTTTATTAAATCTTACGAAACATGTATAATGATTCATAAATTAAACGCTGGCTACTTATGGCGAACTCCAGTTTTGGCCCAAAAAATACTCAAAAGCATTAAGCCTAATATCATGAAGATGAATAGTGCAGCGGTGTAGCCTGCAGCAAATACGGCTATTTCCTCAAGCATTGTAATCATTAGGATTAGAAAGAGTTTTGTGGAATAAAAGATGTGTTTCGATGTCGAAAATATTACTGAATATGGAAGATTGGTTTTTTAAAAAGTTGAGGATGGTTAATATGGTACTGGTATTCTGTTTCTTGCTTCCTCCACTATGGGCAGAACTTGTTTTAGTTCTCTGAAGTACTTGAGTACTGTTATGCCCCTCTGGGTTATTGCGTAGACGACTCTTCGCTTGCCAACGGTTCTCTCTTCGACGAGGTTTTGTTTGATTAGGAAGTCTAAGTATTCCTTTAGCACGCTACAGTTTACGTTAGCCTTATACATTATGTGAGTTAGCTTGAGTGGACCACGGTGGGCTAACACTTTAAGGATGTCTATATACATTTCAAGTTTGGATCGTCTCATCATCCAAACCTCTTGGCGATATTTTAAACCTCTTTATATAAAGCTTTTATGTATTCAAACTCTGTCTTTTTTCTATTTAGTCTGCGTTAGTAGCTCCTTTTCTTCTGCGCTCGGATTAACACGTTTATTCTATTTTGGAAGGCTGTGACCAGGTCGTCTAGCAATATTTTTTGCAATTCCGTCGAGAGTCCCTTGATGTTCTCCTTGAAAACCTTTGTCATTTTAACTTCCAACGCTTTTCTCTGTTTAACCGATATTACGTTTTGTTTCAAGCGTTTTCCTCCAACATTTATGCAGACAATAGGCTGCGCGTATTTAACTAACTTATGAATACAAAATATGAATTCCAAATTCACACCTTGGCTTAGAATGATTTATTGTCTGCTCTCTGCGAGTCTACCCCCTATATATAGGTTGAACTTTGGTTTGAAGAATGTTTTTATTTTTGGTTTTCCCTATTAATTTCTGCCGGATGATGAGAAGGCATTAGCTTGACAAAGGGATGAGATCTCAGAGTTACTCGGACGGCATTTTGATTAGTCTTTTAAATACCTGTTTCACAATGATATTTGGCGATGCTTCGTGTCAAAGGCTTCACATGAACCTGACTTGGCTGTTTTGGAATCCGCGTTGAAGGGAAAAACCCTCCTCGTCTATTGGTACCTACTGCAGCAGCCTACGCACACCGTCGGCGTTCGGGAAGTCCAGCGCACACTAGGCTTTTCAAGCCCCAGCATCGCCGTGCACCACCTTGAAAAACTGCAGGATTTGGGGCTTATTCGGAAAAAGGGAACAGGTGAATACGTGCTTGAGGAGGAGGTAAAAGTCGGAATTCTACGGCTCTTCACGCGCATGGGCCGCTTTCTTGTGCCCCGCTACCTCTTCTACTCGGTCTTGTTTTCCACAATGCTAACAGCCTACCTGACTTTGTGCATCTTGGGTCAGATAGCTCCCAGCTTTTACGCTGTGATGTTCGGCTTTATTGCGGTTGTCATTTTTTGGGTTGAAACTGTAAGGGTTTGGAGGGCGAAGCCGTATTGAAACCCAAAAATAACGTTCTAAAATGTAGACTTAAAAGCCACGGCACCACTTACTCTTCACGGAGGCGGACAACTTGAAGAAAGTTCTGATGTACTTAGCAACAGCAGTACTTCTGGGATTACTCCTAGCATCGACTCCGCTGATCCTATTCACGGAAATCAAAACCAAAAACGACTATGCATTCCTTCCAGAGGCACGCTTCCTCGAAGAGCCAGAAGAGCGTAGAGCAATCTGGGGTTTAGGTCCACCAAAATATCCATTTGCCGACTTTGGAGTCTTACTCACTTGCTTTGCAATAGCATCTGCCGTGTATGTGTTTTTCAAACATAGGCTGATAACCCCCAGTTCATAATCATTAAGGTCAGCTCTAGCTGTACCAATTTAGCTTTAACCTATGATTAATTCGTCTAGGTTTCTTGGATAATACGTGATTAGTTCTTTCCCATCATCTGTTATCAAGACTGTGTCAGAATGGCGAAATCCAGCAAATCCAGTTTCGTAGATGCCCGGCTCGCAGCTCACAACCATTCCAGCACTCAAGGGCTCCACATTACCCACGTCTAACCATGGAGACTCATGCCCTTCCAAGCCCAAGCCATGGCCAGCGTGATGCAACACCAAATGCATCAGACCGGCTTTCTTAAACACATTGATCGTTGCCTTATCAACGTCGCTACATTTAACTCCCGGCTTAAACATTTCGAAGGCGGCTTCTTGAGCTTTGACCATAACATCGAAATAGCGTTTCTGTTTCGACTTCGGCTTCCCGACAATCATTGTTCGTTCTAGTTCACAACTGTAGCCGCCGATGTCGGCGCTAGCGCCTGCAACTACGACATCGCCTTTCCTGATCATGCGCTTCGTCGCAATATAATGTGGTATAGCGCTCATCTCACCTATCTGGCCTCTGAAACCTACGCCTACTGGAGTACTCCTTCGCAGAGGTTCATAATCGGGTCCGAGAGTCTTTTTCATAATCACTGATGCCTCTTGGGAAGCTGCTAGCGCAACCTCAACATCCCATAAACCTTCAGCTGTATACTCTTGCAATAAGCTGTGGGCTAGATTCGCCCACTTGGCGCTCTCTCTTATGAGGGTACTCTCCTCTTCTGACTTTATAAGGCGCATAGAAGGTACCAAATCCTTCATATCCAAAAACTTGGCTTCAGGCAACTTCTTTCTGATTGGCGGACCTCTGTAGCCCCACATTGCCACAGCCCCAGCCTTGTTGTCAATTCCTATACGCTTTTTGGCTAACCCCATATCCTTCAAGAATCCAGCGAAATGCTCAATTGGATGTTTTTCTCCAGGATAATCCGTGTAAGTCTTGACATCCTCGATTACCCTTGTTTTCAACGGAACATGGTCTTTTTCTAAAAGGGGACTCATGAAGGTAACTTTTCCATCAACTGGTATGATGAGTGCTGCAGGCCTTTCGGTAGCAATGAATGAGTAGCCCGTTAAGTAAAATATGCTTGTGGGGTTCGTTAAATACAATGCGTCAAGTTTCCGCCTAACTAAAGATTTTCTCACGCGTTCTATGCGATGGTTATATTCAGCTTCACTTACTGAAAACTTTACCATAACGATCCTCCAAACAATTCCTGAAATTGAATGAAACTGAATAAATGCTTTTTCACTTGCAAATGACAAAATTTAGAACATAGTATAATGCGAGAACTTTCTATTCACACCTTTAAGGAAGTGACATTATTAAGTTTCAGATGAAATCCGTGTTTGACATTCAGGTTTCATTGTCTTTCGGGCGAATGTTACATAACCCGTATGTCCAGTCATTAAGGTATGGGGCCGCGTTTTTCCCCTTTCAATCTGCATCCCACGCATTAAGCATTCAACCGTTTCAATATTCACGAAGCCATTTTCCTTCAAGGCTTCAACCGTTCTGACAACTTGGTCTATAGTTGGGCTGAAAGAAACCATTGTTCCGCAAGGCTTTAGAGCAGTGTAAGCGCGGGAGACTACAAGCCACGGCGTCGCCAAATCCAATATAACCGCGTCAACATCGCTTTCCTCTATGCCAGCGGTGATATCCTTATTCTTAAGTTCCACAAAGTCGATTAGGTCTGCACGCTTCAGGTTTTTCTCTGCCGTTTTCAGAAAATCCTCTCTAATTTCGTAGCTGTAAACCTTACCGTCTGGCTTGACATAATGGGCTAGAGCCGTGGTTAGTGCTCCCGTGCCAGTTCCGGCTTCAACAACACGGCTTCCGGGACCTATTCCGCTGAACATGACTATTAGGGCTATGTCTTTTGGGTAGGTTATCTGGGTTCTCCGCACAGACTTCATAACATAATCGCGCAAAAGAGGCTTTAACGCAAAGAATTCAACGCCTAAACTGCTTAGAACACTAGTGCCGTATTCTCTCCCGAATAAATCGTCAAATTTTATGAAACCTTTATGGGTGTGGAAGCTTTTGCCAGCCTCGACTTTAACCATGTAGGTTTTCCGCTGGCTAAGATAAAGGAGTACGTAGTCGCCTTCCAATATCTTTTGGTCTGCCAAAGGCTTTTCACTAAGGTGTATATTTGAAGGGATGTTTCGATCTTTCTTTATTTTCTATTAGTTCTTCTATGCTGGGTCTCCCTTCTATTGCCTTACGGATGGCGTGGCGCATAGCCTTATAATTGTTTATGTAAACGCGTTGCCTGTCAACGGCCGTTGGATGGACGAACACGTTTACAACAATGATTAGGTCTTCAGCAGCATCCTTTGGGACAGTGCCATCGGCAACGCTGTCAATAACCGCTTTCGCCACTGCTGTTTGGGCTGGCCCATAAACCATGCTTGCCTGACGCATACTCGTAATAGTAACCGTAGGAACGAGGAGGGTTACAGGTTTAATCGCTAAGTTCGGCTCTAAAATAGCCAGTAATGGTTCATGTCCCGGTGTTGGAGCTGCTTTAGCTTTGGCAAATGTCTCACCAACAGGGCCATCCTTCTCACCTATGAGAAGGTCTATGTGGGCTACTTCCGCGCCTTGCCCCGATAACGCCTCGCCCACGCGCAGTTTGAAGCCCTTTATAATTTCGGGTGTTATGTTTATCGCCATGAAGCGTTCTTCTATAGGCTTTTCAGCAATCTCAAATGTTATTGGTTTGGGCGTTATTTTACCTATCTTCTCCAAGTCAAGCCGCAGCTCCTCTCTAGCTTCATATGTTAATTCTCCACCGACACTTAATGGCTTTCTCACCGGGCCCACCCTAATTTTCATCATGTTTAGGGCCTCTTTTGTGCCCACGGCTCCGCTTCCCGCTATTATTCTGGCTATTTTCTGCACTTTGTATTGTAGTTCACGGGCTTTTTGCAGTTCGCCTTTCTTTATATGATTGTAGACTTGAACCCACATGTCTGGGATGACGTTTGCGCTTGCGAGTATAGCGCCTGAGCATCCAGCAGCTAATGCTGCCACAACGACCTCGTCGTGTCCGCATAAAACGTTGATTTTGTCTCTGACCTTTTCGAGCACAGCCAGTATATACCTCAGCTGTCCGCTGCTGTCTTTCACACCAACAATATTTGGAATTTGAGCTAAATCCTCAACCATCTGCCATGTGAGCTCCAAGCCTGTGCATTGTGGAATGTTGTAGAGGATTATTGGCAAGTCGACTTCGCTGGCGATTGTGTAGTAGTGTTCGTAAATTCCGCGGTCTGTGGGTTTCAAATAAAACGGAGTGACAATCAATGCTGCGTTAGCGCCGATATCTTTCGCGTATTTTGTCATTTCTAGGGCTTGGTCGGTTCCGCTCGCTCCTGTTCCAGCGATCACCGGAACTCGCCCGTTAACTTCGTCAACCACGATTTTTATGACGCGTTTCTTCTCTTCTGTTGTAAGGTTTACAAACTCTCCAGTTGTACCACAGGGAACAACCCCGTGAACGCCCAACTCAAGGCAGCGACTAACCAAAACGCGCAGTCTTTTTTCGTCAATGCTTTTGCCATCATCAGAGAAAGGCGTAACTAAGGCGGGCAAAATTCCCTCAGGCTTAAACATGATTTATCTCCACCTTTTAGTTAACCATAGTTTTTATATGATTTAAGCTTTGAAATAAGATTAAAACATGGGGTTGTCTGGTTTGGAAAATTATGACATTGCCATTGTTGGAGCCGGTTTCGCTGGTGTTTCAGCTGCTATTTTCACTGGTTCTTGGGGTCTCAAAACTCTCGTTTTGGAAGCCGAAAAGCCTCCAGAGCTTTGGAGCTATCAGGGACGTGGTTTTCTTAGAGTGCTATCTGGTGCAGAGCTTATTCAAAGAATGGTTGAGGAAGCTAAAGGGCATGGGGTTGAAATCCATGTGGGAGAGATGGTGACCGACCTGGAAATAAGGGAAAAGAAAATTGTGAAAACTTTGGAGAAGGATTATGCCTGCGACGTTTTAATCCTAGCCACAGGTCCGAGATGCAGATTTCTAAATGTGCCCGGCGAAAGCTGGCTTGCGAGAGGCATTTCGTACTGTGCCGTTTGCGACGGCCAGTTCTTTAGGGATTGCGAAGTAGTTGTTGTCGGTTCCGAAAATGGGGCAGCACAAGAGGCGCTTAAGCTGTCTCAAATAGCTCGCAATGTAACATTGGTTACAAATTCCGAGAAGTTTGAGGAGGAAAGCTCCCTTTTTGAGGAGCTGAAAAGAAAAGGGGTACAAATTATGGAGGGCTATAAAATCGAGGCAATTGAGCGTGGAGAGCTCTTTAACAATGTAATAATATACAATATAGAAACTGGCGAAAAAAGAAGCCTACAAACCGATGGAGTTTTCATTGCTTTGGGAGTAGAATCCACAGCCCTAAATGTTGAGAGGGTCGGAGTGAAAACTCATAGGCAAGGTGGCATACTTGTCGACAGCCGACAGCAAACCAGCGTCGAAGGAGTTTTCGCGGCCGGAGACTGTACCTGCGGTGGCGGATTCAATTTAACCTCTTGTTTAGGTGACGGCGTAAAGGCTGGTTTAGCCGCGTATCTGTATATAAAGAGGCTGAGAAGAACAAAAGCGTAAGAGTGATTGATAGGTATGGTTGAAGAAAATCTTGTGGCGCCATGTGGCTTGTACTGCGGATGGTGCCCCTTCTACATTGTTGGATGTAAAGAGTTCACTTGTAAAGGCTGTTGGAGCAGAGAAAAATGCAACATTAGAGACTGTGCAAAAGAGAAAGGTTTAAAACTTTGCACCTTTTGCCAAGAATTTCCATGCCAAAAACTCTATGAAATGTATGGGCAAATGGACAAGTTCTTTGACGACATAAAGAAAGGGTTTCCACACGGAGTCAAAAAAAGCGTGACAGAAGAGCGTTCGTGAGATACACAGAATTGACAAAAATTACAGAAATATAAAATAGATTGGCTATGAGAAATGGCTGAGAGAGCAAAAGGAAAAAACCGATTCATTGAAAGGAAAAACGAGAAAAAGAATTGAAAATGTTTAAATTGCCTAAAAATGAATAAGCTCACTACTCGAGGGGTAGCCTTTTTGGATGATCGTAGGGAAAGACTGAAAATTAAAGAAGAGAATCTTAAGGAAATCAACGATTTTCTTCTGAGGAAAGATAACCCTCTTGTGAACGGTTTGTTAGAGATTGTTGAGAAGTACGGTGGTGTTAACGAAATCAACCGCAAGGCCAAGGAAGTCCGCAAACTCGAAAACCTCACAGAGAGGCTTAGAAAGAAGAACTCTCCTTATATTAAAGACCTTGAGTGGCTTATCAAACAACGCAATAACGAATCCTTCATCAGCATACCAAATTACCGCAGAAAAATCTTAGGGAAAAAGGCTGATTCAATGAAGTTCGATGAATCCTTCGCCGTCACCCTGGAAATAAGCGCCTTCAACTTCTTCCCATGGCTTATAGAAGAGGCGAAAAGGGCTATTGCCCAGAAAAACCTAATGCCAGCCCGCTACATCCGCGTCCGCAACATGAAGGAACAGATTGAGGACGATGACATCTTGGCGTTTGCAGCAGCAATGCAAATTATAGGGGCTTCCTACGTGCAAACACTAGACACCAAAGGAACAATGCCCGGACCAGACGGCAAACCCATCAACGTTCATTTAGGAGGTCCTGAAACCATAACGGGCTATTTCGGAGGCGTTGGTGTTCCAAACGAGCACGCTCTAAGGTGGGTTGACGAGTTCCTCCATTATTATACTGAGTATGGCGTTCAACAGGTTTTGAACACAAATTCGGGCACCGTTTTGTTAGGATATTGGCTGCGCAAGCTCGGCATCGATATTGAATTCAAAATTTCGGTGTTTCTGGGCAGCGATAATCCCTATTCAATATTTTGGACCCTGATGATGGCAAAACTCTTCAGCCGAGAGGATGGCACAACCCCGCTCATAGGCTTTAACCTCTCCAACTCCGTCAACAACGAAACGATTGAGATTTCAGCCTACATACGGAAAGCCTTGGAATTTGAGGGCATAGTCCGTATCGAGCACCATATTACAGAAGCCTACAAAAGTATCGTTAGGCAGCCGTACGACCGCCTCAACGAACTCTTGGAGATAGCCGACCACGTCAAAAACATAAGTGCCAAGCATGAGGGAGGGTCTCCCGAAATCGAAGAGACTAGAGAACACCCCTCAGATGTTATGGACTACTTTATACCCAAAAAAGAAATAATGGAAAAGGGACTCATGCCAAAACTCCTAAACAATTACTTAGACAAGCATGACGCCGTAAACAGAACAGCCATAGCCCTCACTGAAAAAGGCTTGAGTTTTATTGCAGCCCAGAATCTACACAGAAAATAATTTCTCTGCGTTTTGGAGACTTGAAAACTAAAACTTTTTAAATCAAAACTCCAAAAAGAAAGAGAGGCTTATATTTAGTGGTGGTTTGAGTTGGAAGCTTTCGTGCTTATCCGTGTTGGTACAGGCGAGGAATTGAATTTCGCTAGGACAGTTAAAGAGGACATTAGCAGGATCAAGGGCGTTAAGGACGTTTACGGCGTTTTCGGCCGCTATGACCTAATTGCTAGGGTAGAAGCCAAAACTCTTGAAGATTTAAGCAACCTCGTCACGGACAAGATAAGGGGAACCAAGGGAGTGCTAACCACAGAAACACTTGTGATAGGCTCCTAAAAACGACCATGAAAAGAAAAACGAAAGGAATAGCGTTTTACCAAAATTTTTTGGGTTTCCGCACAACAAAGTAAATCGTTGTAACCACGAAAAACACGGTTGTTATAGCTAAAACAGTCATCACTCTTCTTGCGTTATCAAGTTCGCCTAGGTTTCCCTGAAGTACTGTATAATTTTGACGGAGATTCCAGTAAGTCTGGTTTAAGAGAGCTAAGTTTTCTGCAGATAAATTCATTTCAAAACTCTCCAAAAAGGCTTGGTTAAGCTGCTCAAAAGTGCTGTTCAACTGTTGATAGCTTTCATTCAAGATTTTGAGTTGCTTTTCAAGTTCCTCCCAGAGGACATTCCTCACCGTAGTTATTGGGAAAATCTCGTCATATTGGAAAGGTGAACCTTTGATAGCATATTTTAAATATAGTTCCGCATAAATCGAATCCCAAACATCATTGGGCACATACACAGTATAATTATATTCGCGCGTGTGATTGTAAACTAGGGGAGTTTTCGGCATCACGCATGTAGCATTCAGCGTAATTTTTTCTAAACCATATCTGAAATGGCGATAGCCGTAAACGCTTAAATTGAGATAATCTGCGTAAACACCATCGGCAGTGCAATTAATCCATAAACCAATCGCTATATTTGAATCAGGAACAGTCGTTTGTGTGGCATTGACTTGAATTGAAATCCCAGCATAATCCTTTGAAAAGAATGTTTGCATTTCTTCTGGTGTCTGTGCTGTGGTGCGCTGAGTAAGTGCTAGTGTCAGACTTAGCGTGACGAAAATCGTGGTTAACGTTTTTAAATTTTTCATGATTTCCACCTCTTCCTAAGGAATCATTTGATTGAGTTTTGTAGAAGTTTATTTAACGGTTTTTTACCTTTCTTTTGTTATTTAGAGCTTGCCTAAAAGGTTTTTTTAAATTTTGATGCTCGAGAAAGGCTATTTTATTGAGCGGATGAAACGCTGGTATATGTATATGAAGTAAATAAGGGCGAAAGCCGTTAGAACTATTTCAAATATAAGGATGGTCGGGTTGTTTTCCACAGCAGTGAAGTATCCGTGTTGAAGTATGTCCATGAATACTAGGATCTGGAGGAATATGGCTCCGCCGAGGCAGCTTAACCCTAGGCTGTGGAAGAACACTCGTATTCTGCGGTCGAGCTTTGTGTTGGCTTTCATCTTTCATCGTAAATATCAAGAGTCAATACTTTAACTTATAGGTTGTGAATCCTCACACACGAGAAACCCTAATAATTAGGCGTCAATATCCTATGTTATATCTTGTACTCTTTACCCCTCTCAACTAGCACAGTTTCACCTTTTGAGCCCCGCATAAACTTTGCGAACAACTCTGCATTTTCCGTGTGTATGGGGAAAATCCTTGCTGCTTTAATCTCTTTGAGGATTGTTTTCAGCTGTAGGGGTACTATGTGTCCGGAGACATGCGCATGGTACTGGGGCAAGCCGTAATGCCTAAGCCAGTTCAGAAGCCTTTCGAAGTCTATCTCCATCTCCTCGTTGAAGGGTTCGGAAGCAGACAATACATAGCAGCTGCCTGCCTCTGGCTGTATCTCCACAAGCTCTTCCAAATCGTAAAAGGACATGGCTAGAACCGATTTGCACTGCTTCTTCGAAACTTCGAAAACATCAACGATCTTGCCTTTATACTGCTCAATTATTCGGCTTTCCCACTTTTCATATTTCTTCTTCGACTTTCGAAAAATCAAGACGTTCTCATCGTTTAGGTCTGGAACGCTTAAGCCCTTATCTCTACGGAGCGCCTCTAACAGGTAGGCTTGCCTAAGTGAAACAGCCAAGCACCGCCCATTCTTCTTGGCTATTCGATAGAAGGAATTCAGCCTGTCAACATCCGTATACGCAAAATCAGCCAACACGATGCCATCTGCCTGCCCAACAATAACGTCCAATTTGTTTTCAACTTCAGCCTCAGATGACACGGACGCGCCAGTCATGTTGGTGGCTTCAGTAATAGCAGCCACTGGCTCGGCTTCTTTGGCTCTCTCAACAAAATCAGATGTCATCTGGGGCTTGGCGCCGTGGGCTCTAAAATCTCCAGTGTAAACAACAGCCCCGTTAGAGGTGTGGATGATGAAGCCGTAGGCGCCAGGGACGGAATGGTCAACGTGAATTGGCACAACTTTCAAATCGCCTATGGCAATGTTGTTTCCAGTTCTGAAGGGCTTAAAGTTTATGCCTTCAACATTAAACTCTAAGTCGGCTCTGCGCATCTCACTTAGCGCTTCAAAAATGATCTTTGTTGTTTCACCACAGTGTACATGGATTTCACGGTTTATGAAGGATATGTAGGCTGAGTGGTCCATGTGTGCATGGGAAATAAAAACAGCGTCAATTTCTGGGGATTTTTCATCCTTGTAGATGCCTTTAATCTGCGGCAGAATTCCGAGTTCTTTTAGACTTTCTTCACTTTTGGGAGAAAGAAATGGCGGAGAGTAATACTGTTTTTTCATGGCGAAGGACATTCCGAAGTCAAAAAAGACTTTGACGTCTCTGTCTTGGAGCAGGATTTTGTTTCCGCCTATTTCGTTCACTCCTCCGTAGAAGGTTAGCGTTGTTTTCTGTTTAACCATGTTTATTCCCTCAGTTTGTCCGCTTTTCTGCAGATGTTGGAGATAACGAGCACTACGTGGGGAAGTGTGAAGACGCTGAAAACCTTCGTGTATTTGGGGTTTCCAGCCTTCATAACAATTTCAGCTTTTCCTCCAGCCTTCAGATAGCCTTCGATAAAAGCCTCTGCAATAAGCTCGGCTTGACGACTCTTAACAAAAGGTGGGATGTAGTGCCCTGCGTAATACAGAAATTCGGCGACATCCCAGACCTTGTCCCCATTCCGCGAAGCTTGCTCAAAATCCAACAAGTAAATGTCGCCGTTTTTCCCTACTATGATATTTTCTGGTTTTGTGTCGCCCAAAGCGATGTCGAGGGCATGCACTTCGGCAAATCTTTCACCTACTTTGTTTATGAGGCTTAATTCCTTCTGTATTTCGCCAACGGTTTTCGAACCAGCGATTCTCTTTATCGCTTTTTCAAGGTTTTCGCCTTCCACATACTCCATGAAGACCAAACGTTCCGCATGATTTACGTATAGAAGCCTTGGAACAGCGAAACCCTTCGAGTACAACAGTTGGTTTATGGTGCACTCTCTTTCAAGTCTCGAACGCCCCAGAACGGCAAAAGTTGTGGTACCGACAGTCCATAATGTAAGGGGAAACCATTTAAAACTCGACCAGTCCCTAAATCTTTTAACAACAACCTTTCTTTCTTCGCCATTTACGACCGTCTTAATTAGATATGCGTCGTTCAAAACCCCGCCAATCTCCTCAATCCTAATTTTCGCATCCTCGCTTGCAGGAAGCACCTTCTTCGCAAAGGCTTCAATGTTCATTCTGCTCGTTAATGGGACAAGCCCGCTGGCTGTTGGAACATACAAATACTTTTGAGGGTTTTCCATTTGATGGACAATTTCCGCGTTTTCTGGAGTTATCTTCTGAAGTTTAAAGAACGCTTCCTTCTGTGAAAGCAGGCTCAAGGTTTTTGGAAAAATGTTGAGCAAAGATGTGAAGAGGGCCCTTTGGGCTGTTTTGAAGAGACTTATGAAGCGAACCTTTCGGCTTCTGGCACCGTCCACAAAACTCCTGGAGATTTTAATATATCCGTCTGAAAAGTCAACTATTTTTTCCTTTGATAACTCATTTAATGCCGATAGATAACCGTGACGAGCGCGTTCCACATTTTCCTTTTTAAAATCTCCACGCATAAGATTCAGCAAACTAAAGATCATTGGCGGAAAAAGTCGAGCTCTACTCAGCATGGTTTCGTACATGAAATACTCGGGTTTTATGTGAATCTCGTAAGAAAGTTCTGGAAACTCCAAAACAAGGTTTTCCAAAAGCTCGAGCGTCAGGCGTTTTTTCAGTTTAACCTCTTGAACATGCAGGTAATCTTCATTTATTAAGGGGATATACGGAAAGATTAGGCTGCTAGCTACGGCTTCGCCTAAAAATCCTCTATCAACATCTCTTTCAAAAACCCACTGGTCAACCGCAAAAACAACAACATTCATTTCATCCAAAACCTTTACATAATTCATCAGCTTAGGCTGAAAACCACGAATTATAAGCAAAACTTCCACTGGTTTTTTCATGCCTGATAATTCTAGGGCGTAATCGCCGCACACGCATGCCGCTCTAATCTGGCAAGAGCCAGCAACATGCCTACAAAAGTCAAGAATTTGCTTAGTCAATTTCTCGTTTAAGTGCTTCGAACATTGAACCAATTTTTCACCTAGAGAGAAGGCGGCAGCCACAAATAGAATTTATGGCTCTGTAAAATATAGTTAGCGCTTTTCAGCGATCTGGCCGTAAATTCTCAAAACTTTCAGGGCTTTCGCGGCTTTTTCGGGAAGATTATACAATGGGACGTTTGTGTCACCTAATACCTCGTGTACAAGTGCGAAGTCTTCTCCGCCTGCTGGCACATCCACAACGGGTTTGCCGGGATATTTTGCCGCCACTTTCGGGATTACTTGGGCATCTTCAGGTTCAAAGAAACAGGATTTAAGCATGTTTATCACCAAGGCTCCGTCCACATTTCTGTCTGCAAGCACCAAATCCAGCACTTTCTCATATCTTTCAGCCCTTGCATCAGCTATAATATCTATAGGATTAGTTGCGTCCACGCCTGGATACAGACTCTCAACTTTCCTTCTGGTTTTTTCCGATAAATCTGCGAGTTTCAGGTTGTTTTTGGCAACAGCGTCTGCAGCCAGTATTGCTGGTCCGCCCACGTTGCTCACGATAGCTACGTTGTCTCCACGCATAGGCGGCTGCTTGGAAAGGGCTATGGCTGCATCCATCAATTCTTCTATGTTTTCAACCCTCATCATCCCGGCCTTTTTAAAGGCGGCGTCAAAAATTTCGTCTGAACCGGCCATCGAAGCCGTGTGGGACCTAGCTCTTTGGGCTGATTCTTGTGTTACTCCGCCTTTCAAAGCCAGAATGGGCTTTTCCTTAACGATTTTCCTCGCTTCCTCTATTAGTTTTCTCCCGTTCTTCACTCCTTCCATGTACAGACATATCACCTTTGTGTGTTTGTCCTTTCTAAGATATTGCAACAAGTCAACGTCGTCCACGTCCATCTTGTCTCCTATGAAGGCGAATTTGCTTATACCGATGTTGTGAGAGCACGCCCAATCGAGTATGCAGGCGCCGACCCCGCCACTTTGCGATATAACCGCAATGTTTCCTTTCTTAGGCATGATACCTCTTTCAAAGGTTGTGTTCAACCCATTGGCAGTGTTTATCACGCCCATAATAGTGTTGGGTCCCAAAATTCTTACGCCATACTCTTCTTTGAGTTTAAGCAATCGTTGCCGCTGTTCGTCATCATATCCGCCGGTAATCATGACAAGTGCTTTGACGCCTTTCTTCGCGCATTTCTCAGCGTGAACAATCGACTGTCTTGGCGGAAGCATTGTAACCGCAAGGTCTGGGATTTCTGACAACTTATCTAGATTATTGTAACGAGCTTTTCCATCCACATCTAAGACGTAGGTTTTTCCGTAGAAGAATTTCTTCATGTTGCGGATAACGTTTCTAAACAGTTGCGGAGAAGCCATGCCAACTTTTTCACGGATCATGCCTGAGCCTATTAGGATAACCCCTTGCGGTTCAAAGATGGCCTTTACTTCATTCATTGATTTAACCTTCGAACGAAGCCTGTTAAGACGGAAGGAAAGAAAATACGCTGTTCATATTCATAAATCTAACCTCAAAAATTCGGAATAGTCTCTTTTTGAGCGTCACGTGCGCTCTATTATTTGGATGTAGGCAAATGCCGCACTAAGTGTGAAGATGGTCGAAAAGATTAAAACGTTGATAATCATGTTTAGAGAAAAAGACGGGGTACCAAGTAGAAAAGAGCGAATCATGTCTGAAGCGCTACTTAACGGGTTAACCTCAGCTAAAGTCACCAATGCCATTGGAAATTTGCCTTCTTGCCCCAACTGCTGAATCAAGGAAAGTGGATAGAAGACGCTGCTGCAGAAGAACAGCGTATAGTAAACCAAACCTCTAGCCGTGATGAATTTCTCAAGGCTTGATGTTGAAACCGCAATGGCTATGCTCAAGCCGGAAATTCCGATGGCTAACAAAAACAGAACTGCCAATATAGCTAGGAATTGCGAAACTGTCGGAAACCCCAAGAAGACGAAGCACGTTACTAAAAGAGGCGACATGTAAACCATACCCCTTAGTCCACCAGAAAGCACACGACCAACAGCCAGCTCCATCCTAGTCATGGGCAGGCTTAACATGTAATGGTGTATCTCTCTTCGGCGTTCCATGTTTATTTCACGTCCAATCATGAAAGCAGAGGCAAACAAACCCGTCACAGCAAGCCCAGGCGCAAAGAAATTAAAATAGTTCTTAATCTGCTGCATGAGTTCCTCACTTAACATACGGTTGTAAACAATAGCCATTATGAAGAGATCAGCCAAATTCATACTGATTAAGCCAACAAGCCACCACTTGTAGCGGAAGAAGTTTCTAAAATCGTGCTCCAAAATGTGGAAAACCGCCTTCATTACTGCCAGCCTCCTCCTTCTATGCGTCTGTCGTAGATTGTTATCCCTACAAAAGTAAAGAACGCGAAGAACACGATTATGCCAATTAACGGCATCAACGGATTGTCCAGCGTTATTATCGCTTCTATGCCAGTGCCCCAGCGGAACAAATCCGCAGCGTAAGTGATAGGGTTAAAGTTAGCAATTCCTCCGTAGAGGGGGTTGGCTGCTTGCACAACTGCCAGAGGATACATGGCTGTGCTTAAGCGGACAATTAAGGCGTCTAGGACGCCCATCAATATGTCGAAACGATCACTGGATTTTATTATAACGGCTATGGTGATGCTCATGCCTGAGACGCCGAAGGAGAACAGAAATAGTGCAAATAGAGACGCAAGGAAGCTAAGCGGGTTCACGGATCCGATAACATACAATGACACGCCTATTAACGGTCCAACGTATATGAAGGATCTGAGACCGCCACCGATTGATCGCCCCAGCACCAGCTGCCTTCTCGAAACTGGCAAGCTAAGTAAGTATTCGAAGACGCCATGTTCGGCCTCTTCGTAAATGTCAAATCCGATAAATATGGCGGCGGAGTAAAGGGTCATTACAGAAAGTCCAGATACGTAGTAGCGGAAGTAATCCGGAACTTGTTGCATGTTAATCATGCGGGAAGCGATAATTCCGAACAAGGCTATTTGGGACATGAACCAAATGGCTCGCAAGATAATTAGGAATTTATATTGGAAGAATAGGCGTATGTCTCTTTCAACCACCAAAAGAAGCTTGTTCGTTTCGATTCACTCTCCGCCTTTCTGGGCTTCCTCTATTGTCAATCCTGTGTAATGTGCGAACACATCGTCAAGGCTTGGTTCACTCATGTGGATGGATGTGATTGGAACGTTTTTCTTCATAAGCGTATTCATTATTTTGGGTGCGACTTCTTCAGCATTGTTCAGGTATAAGCGCAAGTTCGAAGGTTTAATCTGTAGAACGTTGACTACTTCCTTAAAGCCTTTGAGTTCTTCGACAACTTTCGGAGAGGCGTCGTTTTCAAGCTGGATTTCTACAATGTCGCCGCCTACGATGCTGTCCTTTAGTTTCTTAGGGGTGTCACACACGAGCAATTTACCCTTATGCATTATTGCAACACGATCTGAAAGCAAATCAGCCTCGTATAGCTCATTTGTAGCAACAATAATAGTGCTTCCATCTTCGCGAAGTTCACGAAGCATATTCCATATTCTATGCTTGCCTACTACGTCGATTTGGGCGGTGGGTTCGTCAACAATGGCGATTTTAGGTCTTTGAACCAAAACTTTGGCTATCTCAACTCGTTTGCGCATGCCACCTGAAAGGGCATGAACGTTTTTGTGCCGTGGCTCCCACATATCTACCGCATCTAATACTTCCTTGACCCTTCGCTTCCGCTCCTCACTTGATAATCCGCAAACTTTAGCGTGCCAGTTCACTATATCCCAAGGAGTGCTAACCCACAACATCTTAGGCTCTTGAAACGCTAAACCTAATAGCCCGCGCACTTTGTCTGGATTCTTTTTTATGTCATAATCGCCGACCAGAGCCGTGCCTTCCGTAGGCCTAATGACTGTTGCAATCATAAGAATGGCGGTTGTTTTTCCCGCACCGTTAGGACCCAGAAGTCCGAGGATTTCTCCCTCTTCAATCTCTAGGTTTAAATGATCAACTGCAGTTAAGTTTCCGAATGTTTTTGTAAGGTTCTCGGTCCGAATTATTGGCGGCATTTTTTATACCAGACGCTGAAGCAGATACAATAACTAGGCAGTTAAATAAGATTTACCGTGACAGCAAATTAAAAGCTGTTTTTTCGGCTTTTTCCATTATGGCTTGCTCGTCCAAAGTTTTCACTTGTCTGTTCTCCATCAAGATTTTTCCATCAACTATGACCGTGTCTACGTCGCTTCCGCGTGCGGAGTAAACAATGCTTGGGTAAATGTTGTGTAAGGGTTTCATGTGAGGCCTTGAAACGTCAATCAGTATTATGTCAGCTTTCTTGCCCACTTCAAGCGAGCCTATACTTTCCTCTGATCCTAAGGCTCTTGCTCCATTTATTGTTGCCATCTTCAAGACTTCATAAGCTGGCAAGACTGTGGGGTTTAGGTAGGCGAGTTTTTGAAGCAAGACAGCGACTTTCATAGTTTCAAACATGTCAAGGGTGTTGTTGCTTGTCGGTCCATCCGTTCCTAAACCCACATTGATGCCTGAATTGAGTAAGTCCTTTATTTTTGCTGCGCCTAGGCCGAGTTTCATGTTGGCGACTGGAACGTAGGCCACGTTGACGCCACGCTCCGAAAGGATGCGCCTATCCTTCTTTGTCAGGTTTATGCAGTGGGCGGCGAGAACGTGCCCTTTCAGAAAGCCTATTCCGTCTAAAAATTCAACCTCGCTCAAACCGTGCTGTCTTTCATATTCTCTAAACATGCGTTTTGATTCAGCCAGATGCGTGTGCACGCCAACGCCTAGCCTAGACGCTTCTTCACTAATCTTTACAAGTAGGTTTTGACTGCAGCTGTAAGCCGCATGAGGCCCCAACAGAGCCTTTACTCTGCCGTTGGCATACCCGTTAAATCTACTTACAAAATTCACGCTGTTCTTGAACATTTTCTCACCGAGGAGCTTGTTTCCAGCTTCAACGATGCCTTCGGCTAAGACGCCTCTCAATCCGCTTTTCTCGACAGCCTTTGCAACGGTGTCCTCGTGAAAATACATGTCTGCAAAACACGTCGTTCCACTCTTAATCATCTCTAAACAGCCTAAGAGAGCGCCAGCATAAACATCCTCTGATCTCAGCTTAGCTTCCAAAGGCCAAATAATTTCCTTCAGCCATGTGTCTAACGGTTGGTCTTCGGCCATTCCTCTGAACAGAGTCATGGGCACGTGGGTGTGACAGTTGATCAATCCGGGCATTGCGATCTTAGCCTTTGCGCTTATCTTGGTTTCCGCTTCTATGCTGGTTGCGGATGCGGATTTTCCGACAGAAGTTATTTTTCCGTTCTTTGTGGCTAGTGCTCCATCTTCTATGAAGCTTTTGCCGTTCATCGGCAGGATGGTGCATCCGTAAATGAGGATGTCTGCTTTTTTCAAGGGGACGCCCTTTTATTTAGAGGAGAGGCTAGCCATAAAAGGTATACTGATAATGATGCTGTTTTTCTCTGTTGGTGAAAAATTGAGATGTTGGTGGGGTTGGAAATTAAATTGGCGCTTTTTGTTCCTCGATTTTCTTTAGGAATGGGCGCAGCGCTGCTTGTGGGGTGGTCTCTTCTGTCAAGCCGCCCTTAGGCATTCCGGGCGTGCCTATTTTTCTGCATATGAAGTTAAGTGAATCCTCTGTGAAGTTCAGTAGGCTCTGCCCTTCGGTTGTGAGTCTGTACACTTTTCTGGGTCGTTCGCTGGTCATATTCCATTCGCTTTTCACGTATCCCTTCTTCTCTAACGCGCCTAAGAGCGGATAGATGGTGCTTGGTCCGAAGTACACTCCGAAGGTTTTGCGGATTTTTGTGATTATCTGGTATCCGTGCATGGACTGTGCATTTAAGAACTGTAGTACTATAAGGTCTAGGAGGCCCTTCATCAGTTTGACTTGAACTTCTTTGGAGTTGTTGACCATGTGGTTTTTCCTTCTGTATCTGTGTTGGACGTGGATACGATGTGTCCTTTTTTGGACATATCTCAAGACTCTATAGTGCCTAAACGAAGATATAAAGGTTCATGCTTATCGCAGACATAAAAAAGCATATCAAAGCATACGGGAAGCATTTCGCTCTCAACATAACCTAAATAAGCCAAGACGTGAACAGTCTAGAACAGAACACATTCTTGAGCGTGGAATAATTGACAGAGAACTTCAGAAAAGAAATTGTTCAACGCATAACCAGAAACCTGCTCGACATTCAAATATTGAGGCTCGTTCAGACGCAGCCCATGTGGGGATACAAGATAAAAAAGGAGATGGAAACAAAATTCGGCGTGAAACTGAGACACGGAGCCCTATACCCCATGCTTAATGCGTTGGAACAGAAAGGCTTCCTAAAAAGCCAAAAACAACAACAAAAGGGAAGAACAAGAAAAGTTTACGCAATAACTAAAGGAGGAATACACTACTTGGATGCTTACTACGCCCTCTTGAAAGAGCAGTTAGAGTGCCTCGACATTAAATAGTGTGCTTTTTGAATTACTTTAGCTTTCTGAACAGCGGTACTCGTCTTTTCGTGTAGGGACATGTATCGATTTTCGAAATATGTCAGGATTCAAGATAAGCTATATATTAAGTCATACGATACAATATGTATAAGGGTATAACAGAAAAACAATTGAACAAAACTACAAATGGGTGAGGAATGTGAGGAAGATATTCACGTCAAATTGGTACATATACAGGGTGTGCTTACCTTCGATTTTGAAGGCTTCTGAGACGCCACGTTCTGTTACAAGCTTGGAAGTTTCGGGTTCAACGGGTGGAGAATCGCTTTTTGCGAAGAAGCAGGGTCGATGTGGGGAAGGGTTGAGCTTGTGCTTAACTCAGGCTGAAGTTAATGCGGAAGTGTTTGTCTCCAGGGGTTCACGGCTGCGCAGTCACGGTTTCGAGAGGCTTCTGCTGGAAGCAGTGGACGAGGGGTTGTCTTCGCTGGGAGAATTAACCAAGCAGGCGGTATATTTCCACTTAGAAAAGACTTTCAAGATCAGCAAGCGGGACATTCCGTACAAGATCGACGAGTTTGCCAACGCCATTGAGGGTATCTTTGGGTCCGGAGCTAAGCTCCTTGAGATTCAGATAATGAGGCGCCTTCATGAAAAGGTTGGGCATGTTTATAAATATTTTCCAGAGGGGCGGGACGATCTGGTGTTCGCTGAGTACGTGAGGGCAGTACGTGCCAGTCTGAGACAAAAGACGAAATGTGCCAAAAATAGGAAAGGTCTTACACGCTCAGCCTAAAAGAACAAATACAAAAACAAGACATAAAAGAAACTTGATCGTAAAAGAATATGAGCCTGTATGCCAAAATCAAACATGGGAACTCAACGAAAGGCTAAGAGAAAATCAATTAAAGAAGTTCTAAAAATCTTGAAACATAAAGGCAACAAGTCCCTTGAAATAGCTCGAGAAACGATTTTGAAAGAGAAGATCCAAAGCAAAGAAGCCCGTGAAGCCCTACAATACTATGTGGAGAATTTCCTTGAACCAACACCGTCAGCTCTTCTCGCCCTTTCATGTGAAACTGTCGGTTATGGCACAGAAGAAACATTTTTGATGGGTGCTGCTCTGACATTACTTGTTGGAGCTGTGGACATACACGACGACATAATAGACCAATCAGCCAGAAAGAACGGCAGACCAACAGTGTTAGGAAAATTTGGCAAGGAAATTGCACTTCTTACCGCTAATGCCTTTTTATTCGAGGGCTTTGTTTTGTTCGATAAAGCTACAATATGTCTCGATCCAAAAAAGGCAAACTATCTAATAGAAACCTTGAAAACAGCATTCTTTGAAATGGGAGATGGCCACGCTTTAGAATCAGGTTTAAGAGGAAAACTGGAAATCAACCCGAAAGAGTATCTGCGTATCGTGGAAATGAAAGCAGCCAGCTGGGAAGCAGTTACTAAAATCGGAGCCATTATTGGAAATGGAAAAAAAGAAGAGATTGAAGCCTTAACGCAATATGGTCGAATTTGGGGAGTACTGTCCACGATAAGAAACGATTTCATAGATTTGTTTGAAATCAATGAGCTTCAGAACCGAATGCTAAATGAGATATTGCCACTTCCAATCTTATGCGCATTTGAAGACTCCCAAATAAAGAAAGAAATTGTTACCATACTTTCAAAGCAAAAGATAACTAGAATGGATTTAGAAGCTGTCCTCAATTTGGTTTGTGAAGCAAGACAGGTAAAAGATTTGAAAAAAACGCTGCAGAGTTTAATATCCGAGACTAGATCTCGCTTGGTTGCACTCAAAAAATCTCGGGCCAAAGCCATCTTGGAACTGTTTGTCTCTGCAATGTTAGAAGATTTAGATTAGGGTTCGATTGTTTTCGGGGAAATATTTACTAATTTCGTCGCGAATTCTTCAGAGGCAATGCATTAAATGTAGGTTCGTATTGGCCTGTGTCGCCTCTTTACCTTCTCCGAATTAAGAGAAACCTTCTTCAATTCATTTCTCCTCAATCTGTATAGTTGTACAACACATCAACTTAAAAGCTTTGCGTTAGGGCATCATTACACAAAGTTTTATTAAGATATTGATCCATGACCTAAAATCGAGTGTCGCATAGAATGCAGCAAACGAGTTTCATTGAGAACACCGGAACAATGAAGAAGTATTTCATTGTTTTCGTTTTGGCTACGACAGCCTTTGCCTATTACTACGTTATGTCAGATGTTTTAACTGAAATCACGACGAGCCTTGCAATGTCCCAATTTGGCAAGCTTCTGACCATGGGAGTTTTCTACACAGGAGTTGGAGTATCAACCTCTATTGGAGCCATTTTGTCGAACAGGTTTATCCGCCGCAGAACTCTAATTCACTTATGGCTGTTATTAGCAATCCTCAGCTCCCTGCTTTCATTCTGGATTGATAGTGCACCCGTTACGACCATAACTATGACTTCCTTGTTTTGGGGAATCACAGTAGGACTGGGTATGCCATCTAGCATGGCGTTATTTGCAGACTCGATCACAACAGAACAACGCGGAAGTCTAGGTGGACTATTAGCATTTGTTTTCAACATTTGCCTTTTTGGTCTTGCGCTTTCGTTTGGCACCGTGACTTCTGCGGGAAGAGTTCAAGCTTTCATGATTTGGTTAGGATTTAGTCTCGCTATCTCCATTTTGCTTAGGAAAGAAGTCAACCATACTAAGGGCACGAAGAATCCTAGGCTGTTTTCAATTTTACGTGAGAGAAGATTCATTTTATACTTGATTCCTTGGATCATGTTTTGCTTAGTAAATTCGTTGGAGGCACCAATCTTAAGGAATTTCTTTGGAGCAGATTTTTTCGAGTTTGTTGTCATTGCAGAATCGGCCATTAGCAGTATCTGCGCCATGATTGGCGGTTTCTTCGCCGATAGGGTAGGACGAAAGATAGTAGCGATTGTAGGTTATGCTTTGTTAGGTGTCGGATATGCCGTATTAGGTTTGCTTCCAAACGTCCAAGCATCTTGGTATCTCTATGTTATTCTTGACGGAATAGCATGGGGAACGTTTGTAGTCTTGTTTTTCATAGTTTTGTGGGGCGACCTCGCTGGCCATATGTTGAAGGACAAGTATTATTTGTTAGGCGGCTTGCCCTTTTTGCTTTCATGGTTTGTTCAGTTGGTCATCGAACCCTATGTTGAGTCAACTAGCGTATATGCTGCATTCTCCTTGGCTGCATTTTTCTTATTTTTGGCTGTTATTCCTTTAATGTATGCTTCTGAGACTTTGCCTGAAAAGAAGATTAAGGAGAGAGAGCTCAAAAAATATATTGAGAAAGCGAAAAAGATTAAGGAAAAGCATGCATAAAATACTGTTGCTTCAAATAGAGGGAGAGTTACGTTCTTCCACGTGATACTGACAACCGAGTGCAATTTGCAGTGCAGGTATTGTTTTGGTGAGGCATCGGAGGATGTGGACGCCAACTTTCCAAACCTTAATGTGGATTATTCTCTGCCAAAGACGATAAGCTATGACATCGAATCGCTGGATAGGTTCTGTAGGCGAGACTCTGAATGCGTGTTAATCTTCTATGGCGGAGAACCGCTGCTCTGCGTAGACGAGATCAAACAGATAATGGACAGCGTAACCGCCAAACATTTTATCATTCAGACGAATGGACTGCTCCTAGACCATTTACTGCCTGAATACGTCAACCGCCTTCACACAATTCTCGTCTCCATAGACGGCGACGAAGCCCTAACCGATTTCTACAGAGGAAAAGGCGCCTTCAGAAAATCAGTTGACAATTTAAAGTTGATTAAGCGGAACGGCTTTAACGGCGAAATCATTGCGAGAATGACGGTCATGGAGCAGACAGACATCTACAAGCAAGTTAAATGGCTAGTGAACAACGAAGAGTTTTCGTTTTCTTCAGTGCACTGGCAGCTGAACGCAGGCTTCTGGGGAAACAACTTTGCGAGGAGAGACTTCAAAAGATGGAGTGAAGAAAACTACAACCCCAGAATACGGAAACTCGTCAAGTTTTGGGTTGACCACATGGAGAAAAACGGAGTCGTTTTACGGCTTTACCCACTCCTCGGAATCGCTCAGTCACTTTTATCTGGCGAAAAAACAAATCTTCTACGCTGCGGAGCAGGGTGGACAAACTACGCCATCCAAACAGACGGCCACATCGTTCCATGCCCATCCATGTGGGGAATGAAAGACTATTATCTAGGACACATCAGCAACACAGACCCGCTAAAACTAAAGAAGGTTTTCGTGGGCGAACCATGCACAAAGTGCATCGCCTTCAACATGTGCGGAGGAAGATGCCTATACGCAAACATAACAAAACGCTGGAACCAAGACGCGTACAGCCAAGTCTGCAAAACCGTGCAAAACCTGATACAAGCGGTTTCCAAGCAAACACCGAGGATGCAAAAACTCATAGAAGATAGAAGAATCCAGCTAAAGGACTTAAAATATATGAAATACAACGGATGCGAAATAATCCCATAAGTTTTGGGAATAATCCGTTAAGTTTTTGTTATCTGCGTTTTCTGAAATAGGCAAGGTCATCCTTTTGAAGTACGTATTCAAAGCCAGCTTCTAACAGTTCGATGATTTCTTCGGGTGTTTTTGCAACTCTTACATGGAAGTCATCTGGCGGCGCATTTTGGAAGAGCGCTCGGTCGATGTGAATGTAGACTTAGGCAATTGCCATTTTCCACATGGCTCTTTCCGTCATCTTGCCGTGTTTCATGCCATAGTAGATTCCAGCAACCTTCGCTCCATACGGAATAACTACTTTTTTGACCAGATTGAATAGGAGTGGGTTCTGAATTCTGTGTTTTAGGAAGGTGTCTCTCCAAATTTGTATATTGTGTTCCCAGCAGCGGATCAAAAGGTCCCAACGGGCCTTCGTTAGCGAGTCAAGCTCTGCTCCTCGCTTGTGCATTAGAGAACAGCCCTCTAAGGGTACAAAGAAAAGTGGAACGTAAAAGGCATTATAATCCTTCAAGTCGTCCATCAACTCGAGCGTTTCCAGAACATCCTCTTCATTCTCGTCGGAAAGCCCAATGATCAATGTGGCAAGTGGATACCAATCATTATCGTTCAGAATCCCGAAAGCTTGGCTCACAATCTCTGGCCACTGTTCTGGCTTGTATGGCAACATCTTGTTTGCCATGTACTTTTTCATAAGTCTAACACTGCCCGTCTCAATGCCCGTTTCAGCCGTCACAATTGGCTTGTCCCCATAAAAATACCAGTTATGCTCAATCAGAACTTCAGCCATTTCCTTGACCATTTGTGGGTTGCACACAACTGGAGCCAAAGACATGTGCGAAGGTTGAATACCCTTAACGCCTGGATAAGCTGATACGCTCTTGACGAGCTTGACAACGGCGTCCTTGTTGGGGGCGAAGCTTTTGTCCTTGTTTCCATACAAGAAAATGTCCTCAGTAACCAACGTGATACCGGGGCTTCCTTCCCTTACGGTTGTCTCCACTTCTTTCATTATCTTCTCCAACGGTACGTCAATTTTCCGCTGCATGGTCGGCGTGCAGAACTGGCAGTTTCGACCACAGCCTTCTGATATTTCGACAGCACCGTGGATGGCAGGATGCCTAATCAACGGGATGTTTTCGCCATCTGGATTATTTCTTGTCCGAACTATGCGAGGAAGAGGCTCTCCGTTGACGGCTTTTCGGAAAACGTCTCCGATTGCTCCTGCACCGCCGCCAATCAACACGCAGTCTAGACCATACTTTTCAATCAGCTTCTTGCGTTCCAGCTGCCATGAACCAAAACCACCGACAACCACCTTCGGCCTATACTTTCGGATGCTCGGATGCATAACCAACTCTCTGAACTCGATAGAATTCATCGATTCACCGCCCCCGACCAGCGAGGAATAGGTCTTACTCACGTATCCACTTCCAGTCGGATCCATGGTGGATATTCCAACCACCTTCGTATTTGGTCCAACAAATGCATCCAAATCCGCGGGGTGAACCACTGCAATATCCGACTCGCTGAAACCATTTTCCAAAAGAAGAGCTTCCACTTTTCTCAAGCCGTAGGGAGCAAATCTGGCTCTTCCATCGCCGTCATGCGGAACCGGTGGATAAAGCCATTTTCTCAAAAACCACAGGGGCACTGGACCTTTGGCGAATCCTGCAACAAAGGCAACAAAGGGGTTATTGTAGTAATCGCTCATTTCCGTAGCTGAAGCAGTCAAAACTACCTTGGTGCCTGAAGATTTCGCCATCTATTTAGTCCCTTTTTCCATCTAAACGGAAAGTATTCACATCGTTGTCTTATTAAAAACTAGCGCACGCTAAACCAAAAGACGGTGTAACCCCCCTTTTCAGCTGAGATTTTAGCCGCACAAGTGGAATAACAAACCATCAGCGTTTATAACCCTGACAACCAAACATTACATGGTGATGTGCTGGCTTAAGTCAGCAAATCAACACTATGAACAGACTGAATTTGAGTATCATGCCTTTTGGAGTTCCATAATGCGCTCTGCATTTTAGAGGCTTCATAAAAGTTTAAATGCGGACCACGAACAGAAAAAGAGGGATTGTGCGGGAGACGTCTCCATTGTTGTCAGATGCGGAATTATCCCATAACTCTCAGCCTAGAACTGCAAGCGATGCCAAAATCTAAATCAAACTTTTGCTTAATCTTGTAACGGTGAATAGTGTGTCTTTGACGTTGCGGGACGCTCAGCATCTCTGCTGGAAAAACTTCAGGAAAATCAACGATAAACTCGATCCAGAGAGGGGCAGGAGCTGGACGCCCTTTGTGATGGTGACGGATTTGCTTGGGGAGGCTGGAGAGGTGGCTGCTGTCGTTAAAGGGTTAGAGGGCTTTAAGCCTCCTGAAAAACCTAAAACAAAGGAGATGCTAGCCACAGAGCTTTCAGACCTGCTCTACATAATCTTCGTTTTAGCTGAGCATTACGGTATAGACCTTGAAGAATCCTTCATGCAAACAGTGAACAACTACATACTCAGATTCATCAACTGACTTAACGCTATCCTTTCATACCTGAAAATATTAAGAGCTCTGGGTATTTCATGCCGTATTTGTCTATTAGAGAACCTAATGTTTTTTCCACATCTGGGGTAAACCAGACTTGTGCACAACTCAGATCTTGCTTTGCGAGATCAGGCGAAAACCAAATGTTTGTTTCAAAGGTTTCTAAACGGATATCTTTGAGTTTGGCTTTTCCCATGGCTTCCACAATTTCGCGGGACTCAAAGAAGGAGTCTCCGCTTTCCTTGTGAAGCCTAATGTAGTTCTCTTCAGCCTCATTTCTTGCTTGGGTGCTTAACTCGATGACACAGATCACTCCGCTTTTCTTAACAATCCGCGACATCTCTTTAATAATCCCAACCATGTCTTCCGGACGTTTCAGTTCTTCGAGAAAACGATAACTCGCAACCATATCGGCAAATGCATCGGATATAACGCCTTTAAGATCAATTGCATCTGCCTGAACGAAAGTAACCATGTCTTTGACTTTCCATTTGTTTAGATTTTCTATAAACTCTGCCAAATATTCGGTAGAAATGTCAACACCCAGTACTTTTCCTTGTTTTCCAACAATTTTTGCCCACAGCCCATGTCAACAACAGTCATGCCTTGGCGTACCCCAATTTTCTGCGCAAGCCTCAACTTCAGTTTAAAAATTGCGTCTTCAAGCTCTTTGGAATCCGTTATGTTCCAACCCATTTAGCTCTCTCCTTTACATCAATAAATGATTCCTCAAAATAATGTCTTAAGTAAAATTTACGGTTTAGCTAGTAAATTCAAGGTTAAATATCTAACCGTGAACGGTAGCTAAGTTGTTCGTCCACTTTTTAAAATGGCTTCTTCAAGCTCTTTTTCATCGAAATCTGCTGAAAGTTTGACTGTTCCATCCACTATTACGCACAAGCCTTGGACGCCGTATTTAGAAGCTTCTGATGACTTGGTTGACTTCGTTTGAACTTCCACCAGGTCTTTAAACTTTGATGTTACCTGTCCTACTTTTTCCATAAGTGGGGCGAAATTGCATACACAGGAGTCTAGAGGCACAAAGACTTCAATTTTCACTTTGTTTTTCTTCATCTTTATCCAACTCCTAAAACATACCCAATCATGATCATACCAATTACAAGAAAGGCTATTCCAAAAATCTTAGTTAGCCATTCGCCTGCTATAGCAGTTTTTTTGCTCACAACCTTGCGTGCTGTTGCTAACAGTACACTTAAGAAGATAACTGGCAAAGCGTGGCCTAGACCAAAAGTGAAAAGCAAAAGGCCGCCATGATAGGGTGTTGGCGCACTGAATAAGGTTAACAGTATGGCCGGCAAAACCAAAGATAATGAGCACGGACCTAAGGCTAGAGAGATGACAATCCCGAACAGAAAGGATCCTCCTGCATAATTGTATTTTGAAAAACGCGTCAAAGCGTTTAACTTTAAAGCATTTACTCGTTCGCTAAGGGATTTGCTAGCGTTGCTGGCAATGTTGATTCTCTTGAACAAGCCTAAATTGTTGATTCCAAAGATAAGGAGAAGAAAACCTCCAACACCGAAGAAGAATCGGTAGCTTGATGGATTTATAGGAATAAGAGAGGATACGGCATATCCGAGAAAGAAGAAAACTAGGCACATGGCTATGGCGAAGCAGCAGCCAATTATGAAGCCTTTGCTTACGCTTTTGCTGACGCCTAGTGCATATGTTAGGTAAACCGATATCAAGGCGATCGAGCATGGTGAGAGAAAAGTTACAATTCCTAAAAAGAACATCCCCAGCAATTCTTCAAGCACTTCTTGATCAAGCTCCTAAAAGTTGGTTAATCTTTGACGATAATGCTGAAGCAGTGACTGCGCCGAATGAGTCTGAAATGTGAAATGTCTTGTCTATTAGCATTATTGTTCCATCGCCTTGCGTTGCATATTTTTGCGCTATGTCCATTTTTCCGTCGTCATAGTCGTTCCCGAACAGCCAAGTAACTCCGTATGAGGCTCGGATCTTTTCAAGATCGCTACTTGGACATGTTGCGACTGCAACTGTTATCAAAGTGACGGGCTTGTTACCACAGAAGCTATTGCAAACTGTTTTTAGGCCTGTAAGCTGGTTTTCGTTGATTCGGTATATCTGCCCGTGGCAGCCAACACCCATGATGTACAGGACAATGACTCTTCCACTGAAACTGCTGAGTGAGAATTGAGTGCCATTTACGTCTCTCAAAGTAAACTCGTATGGCGTTTGTAGCGGGTTTGTCGGATTGATTGGTGGCGGTTCCGTAGAGGGTTGCGTGTATTGCCATGCCCCATAAGCCCCAAACATCAGAATAATCAAGAGGACTACCCCAAGTATTTTTCCTTTAGGCCATCGTCGAGGCTTTCTTTCGGCTTCCCTTTCTCTCTGTATTTGATAGGCTTCTCTAGCCCTATGCTGCCTTAATTGTCTCTCACGTTGTCTTTCCTTCCAACTTTTCTTCTTTTTCTTCTCGGGCAATTCTTCACACTCATTACGCTAAAGTTTTCGGGTTTGAATGGTTGATTTCTGCCTCATCCTTTACTATTTGTACTAACTCTAGTCTTCAGTAATACCACAAATTCCTCGTACGATGGAAATCTACCCATGAAGATGAGTGATTCATTGACAAAAATATAGGGTGGGGGCTTACCATCGAACATCAGTCTTCTTACATATTCAGGATAGTCCCATCGCTTTTGGCTGATGGTTTCCCTCTTTACAGTTATAGCATCCCTGTATTCTTCCTGGAGTCTCCTCAAAATCTCGTTCCGCTCAGTCAGCATTCTCCGCAGCTTTTCTACTGCAGCCGTAGAGGTCAACCGCGGGCCAGGGCCACAACAAGCGCTACTAAAAGGGTCACCTTCGTAGATTTCTATTCTAACCTTACTTTTTTCCATATCACTCACCCAATCTCATTTCTTGGGAATCTCTTGAGCCTTAATAAATTTAAAGAGCGAGTCTTTTGAGTTGTCTTTCTGCATCATGTAGTCGCCAGCTTTCATAACAATAAATTTAAATACTTAAATTTATATTTTACTATATTCCTTTATGCAAGGAGAACATTTGATGACCAAGAAACCGAGATTTATAATGTGCTTCTGCACAGGTGAATGTCCAGGGTTTTCAAAACTACAGTTGTGGCCCCTCATAAACTTTGTACGAAACGAATTGGATGTAGAGTACGCTGTGATACATCCCCAACTCTGCGTTGAAGATGGAGATAGATTCTTTGCTGACTACTTAGACCCAAATGAGAAAGACCGCATATACATCGTTGGAGGATGTGCCCCAGTCATGCAGAAAAAAATGTTCAAGGAAGCCTTTAAGACTAAAGGACTTGACATAGAGAAACAACTTATTCCATTAGATCTGAGGAACATGCCGACCGAGGAAGCTATGAAAAAAGTGCAAGAGGCAGTTGAACAAGCCTCAAAAGAACAGAAGGCTTAGTTGCATGACCGGGCACGACGCCCAAACATATGTGGGAATACCTCGAAACGAAATTGCATGGTCTCCAACGATAGACTTTGAACGGTGTGATGGTTGCGGAGACTGTGTTCGCCATTGTAAACATGACGTTTTTGCGGTTGTCGACGGAAAACCGGTGGTTGCCAAACCTGAAAACTGCGTGGTAGGATGTAAAGCATCGGATGGATTTGCCCTCTTGGAGCCGTTACGCACCCCTCAAAAGAGAAACTTAGAGAAATGCTGAAGCAAGCCAGAGCCAAGTATGGATTCACCCTAGTCAAAATATAGGAACAACAATCAGGAGAAAACACATGACTTCAACAACTTATCTTGGGATTCCTCGAGAAGAAATCAAATGGCATCCAATAATTGATTTCTCAAAGTGCAATGGATGCAAACTTTGCATAGAAGTCTGCGAGGGCGCGGGTCATGACGTCTATGGCTTCGACGAGGCAACCAAAAAACCAATCGTAGCGAAACCCACCCATTGCCTAGTTGGATGTAAGGCATGTGGGCGAGTGTGTCCTTTCGAAGCAATAACTTTCCCATCAAAGGATGAGCTGAAACAGATGCTCATAGAGCTTCGAGAGAAATACAAGAGCAAAGTCTGAGAATAATGGAGAAAAAAAGCTAATGGAAGACCGCAAAGAAAAAATTTTGATAATTCCATGCAGCGGCATAGGCAAGCCCAGTGGAACAATATCGAGACTGGCAACGTATTACATTGTTGAAGACCTTCTTCCTAAAGAGACAAACACGGTATGCCTACCTTTATTAGTGATAGGAGACGAAAAAGCTCGCCAAATGGTTCAACAATCGCCTGCAATTGCAGTGGACGGTTGTCATTACAAATGCGCAACTAAAGGCATTCAAACTTCCCAAGGGAGACTTGTAGCAAGTTTAAACGTTTTACAACTCTACCGCGATTACATACATTTAGAAGTTAAGTCGGTGGTCGACCCGGGGCCGGAAGGGGAAAAATTCGCCAGAATTGTAGCTGGCAAAATCCTTGACGAAATAGAAGAAATGAGGAGAAAGGAATGTCTCGGTCTAAGCTCGTAGGCGTAGTTGCATGCAGCGGCGAAGAAATACCTGAAGGGACAGTTTCAAGAGCTGCGGTTTGGAAAGCTTTCGAAAAACTCATGTCACCTAACATTGTAACTACATGCCTACCTCTTTTCTTGGCGGGACAACAGCAGGAAAGAGAGTTTGTCTGGACAAATCCAACCATAACAATTGAAGGCTGCGAAACAAGGTGCGCAGAACGGGCAATACGTATGTTTGGCGGAAATCCCAGAGCCACTTTTGTAGTAACTGATATAGAAAAGGAAACAGGGCTCACCCCTAAGTCGAGGGTCTATTTCGGAGAAAACGGTGAAAAATTAGCCGACGTAATAGCCGAAAAAATAAACAGTGAAGTTGAGAAAATACTTTCGGAAGATGATAAGGAATGAGCGAAATTAAAGTGGAGGAAGATAACGAAAGCTACATAATTCGTTATTGGAAATACAAAGTTGTTATTCCCAAGAATCTTCTTTACTCCAGAGAGTCACACTTCTGGGTTAAACAACAAGGGGATATTGTAGAAATTGGTTATAGCGATCCCTTCCAACAGCTTATGGGTGATATTGTGGCGATCAGTTTACCTCCGAGGGGAAGCACCACAGATGAAATGGGCGAAATTGAGTCCATGAAGGCTGCAACAGAAATTCTCTCGCCCGTCGAAGGAACATTCGTTGAAGTCAACAAGGAACTGGAAAAAGAACCGTATCAGGTTAATGAAAAACCATATTCTGCGTGGCTTTTCCGAATAAGCCCCTCAAATTGGGAAGAAAGCAAAAAATACCTCCAATCTGCAGCAGACTATCTCAAGGAAGTCCTAAAAATCATAGAGGCGCAAGAGGCAAAGAGGAGAAAGTAAAGGTGAGCACTGCAGACATATTTAAATATCTTGTTTTATTAACTCGTACATCAAGTCTACGACTGGAATACCCAGATAGGATTCGTTAAAAAATGTCCAAGCCAAAGTCTAACAAAAGACTCATGCGATTAATAAGCTCTGGAATCTGCCCAACAGAGGATGCGTCAAAATACGTTGCAGAGCTGAGACAGATTGCAGATGAGATTACAAAAGAGGCAACAATCGATAAGCAGAGCAGATTTTTCAAAGCATTGGCTGATGAGACAAGGCTCAAAATTCTCAAGCTTCTGGAAATCAGGGAGATGTGCGTCTGTGAAGTTATGGTTGCGTTAGGTTTAACTCAGCCCACAACTTCCCATCATTTGGGAATATTAGAAAATGCAGGCCTAGTAAAGAACAGAAAAGAGGGAAAATGGGTTTTCTACAGCTTAGCAGATCCCGAGCTTATTAAAAACATGCACAAATTGAACCTTTTGTGACCGCCATCAAAGAAAATTGGACTTCACGTCTCAGTATTTTGAAGGATTACGAATAATGCGCAAAAAGTTACAACAATAAATTTAAATACTTAGATATGTATACGCCTCTGCCTAAAGGTGAGAAGCCATTGAAAAAGATATTAGTCGGTGTTGACGGTTCAGAGTACGCCGAAAAAGCCTTGAAACAAGCAATTGAGATTGCGAAGAGGTTTTCGGCGGAAATAACCGTTGTGAACGTTTACCATGTTCCGGCTAGCCAAGATGTAAGCCAGAAAATTTTGGACAGGGCCAAAGCCATACTAGAGGATTCGAGGGTTAAGTTCCACCTTGTCTCGGTTTTGAGTCCAAATACGCCCAAGGTCATTACAGACATGGCTGAAGACGAGAGATTTGACTTGATTGCAGTTGGAAGCAGAGGAATAGGCGCCATCCATGCTTACTTGATAGGAAGCGTCTGTAACAAAATATGCTACGACTCACCAATCAGCGTCCTCATCGTAAAGTAAATAAGAACCTAGCTGGAAGACGACATTGACTGAGAAAAAGGAAGTAACTCTTGGAATTTTCGAGAAATATCTCACATTATGGATCGCTGTATGTATAATTATTGGACTGTTGTCAGGGAGGTTTTTTCCAGCTTTCGGTCAATATCTTGACTCTCTGAAAATCGCTCAGTTATCGATTCCGATAGGCATCTGCCTGTTTTTTATGATGTACCCAACGGTTGTCGGCATAGCATTCAGCGACGTTAAGAAGGCCGTGAGAAAGCCGAAACCCATGCTTCTAACCATAATTGCGAACTGGCTCATCGCACCACCAATAATGACGTTGTACGCAAACCTGCTCCTCACCGATCCGATGCACAGAGCAGGCGTCATACTGCTTGGCATGTCCCCATGCACGGCTATGGTCATGTGGTGGATGATGTTGGCAAAGGGAGACCTGGCCCAAGGGCTGATAAACACGACCGTCAACGCCTTACTGATGGTGATTCTCTACGCACCTCAATCCGCCTTCTATCTAGGTGTAAGTGGCATACCCGTACCATGGGACCTGATTGCCATGAGCGTAGTCGTTTTCATAGCCCTTCCAGTATCCCTTGGGGCGATTTCTAGAAAGTTGCTAATAGAAAGAAAGGGAAAAGAGTGGTTTGATTATACTTGTCTTGAAATTGTACGCAAAATCTCCATCATTGCACTGCTAATTACTCTGATCGTCATGTTCTCATTTCAAGGGGAGATAATCCTTAACAATCCAATTCTTGTCGCATATCTCGCCGCACCAAACCTGCTCCATTACGTCACAATGATTGTTATAACATACTCTGTTTCATGGCTGTCCAATTGGGATTATCCAACGTCGATAGACACAACTCTTATCGGTTCAAGCAGCCACTTCGAAGTCGCAATCGCAGTGGCCACAACCCTCTATGGACTTAACTCAGGCGCAGCCCTAGCCACAGTAATAGGTCCATTAATGGAAGTTCCGTTGATGCTGTCACTCGTTAAATTCGGTCTAAGAACAAAACATCTATTCCCAAGGAAAAAAGAAGCAAAGATATAGAAAAGCAACTAATCTCTAGCTTTTCAGCTACTTGTAGGTAATACAGTTTGTGCCAGCAAAAGAACAAAAAAGGAAGAAATTTCTATAGTTTTTTGTATACTATGTCTCTTTCTCTTACGCGCTGGGTAACCTTTAGACCTATGCTTTGTCCGGCCTCAGCCCTCTGAACGTTCTTGTGCTCGATCTGCATTGATTCCACAGCTTGTTCAAGATCTGTTGTTGGTCCTTTAATGGCTATAGTGTCGCCGACGGCCAAAGGCGCGGTGAGCTCGATAACGGCAACGCCAATCTTCGCGAAGAAATGTGTTACACGCCCAACCTCAACAACATTTTCTTCACTCAAACGTTTCATCTCCTAAGAACAAGATAACACTGCATCCAGAATAAATAATTTATTCAATGAGCTTGCCTTCCAAGTAGGTGGAAAAAGCCTTGACAATTTTCACATTCACGGTCTTACCAAGCAGATTATCAGCACCCTTTACTGTTATAGGCTTGTAAGTAAAATTTCGCCCGATCCAAGAGTCGGAAATCTTGCCAACCTCGTCTATCAAAACCTCACCAGTCCAGCCAACCCATCGCTGATTCCTTTCAAAAGACACCTTTCTGGCTAAATTGGCTACTATGCCGCTTCTGCATTTAATTTCTGGGAAAGGCACAAAATCCTCCCGCATTTCAGCAGCCACCGTCTTGGGTCTTGCAAAAAACTTTGAGACGTTAACTATGTCTGGTTTAACCTCTTCAATCAGCCGCAGAGTCTTTTCAAAAGCTTCTTCGTTTTCGCTTGGAAAGCCGCAAATAACATCCGTGGCTATGGTTTTCTCTGGAAAACCAGCTCTGAAGGCATTTACTATTCTTTTGAAATCATTTACGGAATATAATCTTCGCATGCGTTTTAGAATCTGGTCATCGCCGCTTTGCACGGGCAAGTGGATGAACTTGAAGATTTTCTCGTTTTTGAAGGCTTGGATTAGGTCTTCTAGGATGTCCAACACCATGTTTGGGGTCATCATCCCGACGCGTACCCTAAAATCTCCTTCAACATCGCATATGGCATAGAGCAGTTCTGCAAGGCTTGTGCCCATGTCTCTTCCGTAACAGGCCGTGTCCTGCGAGGTAAACCAAAACTCCCTTATTCCCGTGGCTAGGTCTTTTTTCACTCTTTCAACAATTTCTTGAACGCCATAACTTCTTACATGCCCTCTAGCAAAAACCACACAGCAGTAGGCACATGAGCCTAAACACCCATAGTTGATAGGGATAATGCCTATCACAGGATTCAACAGTGTCCGAGGTAGATTCAAGCTGGGCTTAGCCTCCACAGCTCCTTCTAGAGCAACGATCCTCTCACCGTTCAAAACTCGTTTCACAACCTCAACAATCCCATCGCCCGCTGCCGGACCGACAACCCCGTCAAAACGCACCTCTCTGCATAATCTCTCAAAGTTGATCAGAGGCAAACATCCAGCAACAACAAGCTTTTTGTTCGCCGGAACCCTCTTTAAAATTTCAACCATGCGGTTTTCCGTTGGTCCTTTGACCGCGCAAGTGTTGTAAATAACTAGATCAGCAGCCGAAACAGAACTCACCACTGTATAACCAGCTTCCGCTAGACAACCAGCCAAAACCTCCCCGTCGGCCAAATTTGTTGAACAGCCGAAACTCTCAACGAAAACGCGCATAGTCCTCCATCGCACTACGCTAAATGCTTTAACAAGGAATAAAAACATAGGGGTTGCCGGCGACCAGAATTTACAGAAATCTGAGATGGGCTCTAACAATCTTTAAATAGACAGGAACCAGCATATTTTAAGCATATTTATATCATATTGTATAGAAGTATAACTCTTTGAAGCGGTTTCTCTAGCTTGCACGGAGGGAGAAAATTAATGAAGTTGATTACGCTGTATTTGCCTGAACCTTATATAAAGGCGTTAGACCAGCTTGTGAATGAGAGGTTCTATCCGAATAGGGCTGAAGCGATACGTGTGGCTATCCGCGATTTGATAAACAATGAGGTTATGCAGCGGAGAAGGGTTGACTAAGATGCACTCTACAGCGCACGCGCTCAAGTTTACATGGCAAGACATGGCAAGTGATGGAATCCGCCAACCAGGCTACTGCCGCATAGTTGTGGTCGGTGTCGGGGGAGCCGGCAACAACACAGTAACAAGATTAGTGGAGATGGGTGTAACAGGCGCAGAATGCATCGCAATAAACACGGATGCGCTCCATTTAAGCGCTTCTAGGGCTAATCAGAAAATATTGATAGGCGAAAAACTCACCAAAGGACTTGGGGTGGGCGGCGATCCAAAGCTCGGCAGAGCAGCAATCGAGGAATCCAGAAAGCGAGTGGAGGACTTGCTTTCCGATGTGGACATAGCCTTTATAACGGCTGGTTTGGGCGGCGGAACGGGAACCGGCGCAGCTCCGGTGATTGCGGAAATTGCCAGACGAAAGGGAGCGATAACCGTTGGTGTCGTAACTACACCTTTCCGCATAGAGAAGGGTCGAATTGAATACGCTGCTACGGCGTTGACCGAGATGCGGAGACAGTGCGACACCGTAGTGGTAATTGACAACAATAAACTCATGCAACTTGTCCCTCAGCTGCCTATAAACGAGGCTTTCAGGGTCGCAGACCAGGTCTTGGCAAGCATGATCAAGGGCATCGCAGAAACCATTTCAGCCCCAAGCCTCATCAACCTCGACTTCGCAGACTTCAAGACCATTGCCAGACGAGGCGGAGTAGCCGTTGTAGGAGTAGGCGAGTCAGACGCCCCCAACAGAGCGGAAGAAGCCGTGAGGAACGCCCTAAGAAGCCCACTACTCGACGTAGATTATGCAGGCGCAACTGGAGCACTAATCCACGTCACAGGCGACGGTCAGATGACAATCGAAGAGGCAAATCGCGTGGGAGAGATCGTGACAGAGATGATGGATGACAACGCACTGGTCATATGGGGGGCAAGAGTTAACCCTGAATCAGATGGCAAATTAAAAGTAATGTTGGTTATGACAGGCGTGAATTCACCGCACATTCTAAGCGGTTTCGGAACAATTGCACCGCAGCTTTTCAACCTAGAACCCTATGCAGAACCAGAAAAAACATTAGACCTAAAACTAAACCTCTACCAACTAGAAAACTTCCACTAACAACTCTTCTTTTGAACTAAAATTTTCTTTTGAGGACTAGAAGCTCTCTTTTAAGCCTCGTTGTTACAGGTATGGCTCTACCGAAGGGTTTGCAAAACCCCTTTTTTACTGCTTTCATTACCTCTTCAACTTTTGATTCAGCATCCACAATGGTATAAGCACAACCTATTTCCGGTCCGTAATGAGCGTCACTTCCAGCAACTTGGGCAATTCTGAGACGAGAAGCCATTTCTCGGCTACGTCTTACAGAGTAGTTAAAGGGAAACGCCGAAGAATTTATCACTTCAACGGCGTCAAACCTTGAATTCGTATACTTTCCTAAGCTGACCTTTAAAAAGGCTAGTGGATGACAAGCTATGGCTATGCCGCCAGCCTCATGAATGTTCTCCACAGTTTCATACACGCTGAGCCTTTGCGGAATCTCCTCTTGAACATTAAGCCCTAAGACATGCCCGTCCAAACTTGAAACCTCTATCCCCGGAATGATCAGAAAGTCTGTTTCTCTGGCTATTTTTAGTGCGCCGTCGATTCTGTCATGGTCTGTTATTGCGACGCTGTCTAATCCACGTTTTTTGGCGTAAAAGACCAGTTCTTCCGGCGTAATAAGCGCGTCGTAGGAGTAGTGGGTGTGAACGTGAAGGTCGATTTTTAGCTGCAAATTTCCACAGCCAATACAAGCTCTTAGGCGGTTTTCGCCAGGCTTTTTCTAACCTTCTCTAACATTTCATTCAGTTCCTGTTCGCTGGCTTCTATCTTTCGGAATAAAGGCTTAGCCTCGGCTATTTTATGGTTGGCTGGCAGAGGCTTTAGGGCTTCATCCCATCTCTGTTCGTGAACGTTTCCGGGCAGGTTGAGGGTTTTCCAAAGCGATTCTGCGGTAAATGGAATGAATGGGGCTGAAACTATCGCCAGAGCCTTAACAATTTGCGCAGCCACAGAAATGATGCTCGCTGTCTTGGCTTTATCCTTCTTGATTAGGTTCCATGGCTCCTTCTCATTCAGGTACTGGTTTCCCATACGACTTATACCTATCACGCTGTTTGCAGCCGACTGCAATCTGCAATCTTCGATTTCCTTGGCGGTTGCCTTCCCTTTTTCTTCAAGTGTCTCCAGAATCTTCTTATCATCCTCATCTAAGGTTTCCGTCCGCGGAACTTCGCTGTTGAACTGTGTGTTTATGAATTTTAGTGTTCTGTGGACGAAGTTGCCAAACGTGTCATTTAGGTCAGAATTGACTTTTTCGATGAAGAGTTCCCAAGAGAAGTTTGAGTCTTTTGTTTCGGGTCTTGTGGCTATTAGGAAGTAACGCCAATAATCTGCTGGGAAAAGTTCTAAGGCCTCATCTATCCAAATGCCGATTCTCAGACTTTTAGAAGCCTTTTCACCTTTAAACTGGAGGAACTCGGTTGCCGATACGTTCCAAGGCAAATTGTAGCCTTCACGAGAAGCCAACAGCAAGGCTGGGAGAATTATTGTGTGGAAGGGTATGTTGTCTTTTCCGATGAAATACAGGGTTTTGGCTTCTTTGTCGAACCAGAACCCCTTCCAATTTTCGGGTTCTCGGTGGTTTCTGAAATACTCTATTGTGGCTGAAACATAACCCAGAACAGCTTCAACCCAAACATAAATCGTCTTGTCTTCGGCCCCGGGAAAAGGCGCTGGAATGCCCCAGCTGACATCTCTGGTAACCGCTCTGGGCTTTAATCCCTCTTTTATCAAGTTTAGGCTGAAGTTTTTGGCATTGCTTGGGAACTGCTCGTTAGCGTTTACGTAATCGCTTAGTTCTTGAGAGAATTTCGATAAGTCAAAGTACCAGTGTTTAGTCGTTTTTATGATTGGGGTGCTCCTACAAATTACGCAGTAAGGCTCAATGAGAAGCGTTGGTTCCAGAAGTCTTCCACATCCATCGCACTGGTCTCCTCGGGCCGGCGTATATCCACAGTATGGGCATTTTCCCTCGACAAACCTGTCCGGCAGGAAACGGCTACATTTTTGGCAGTAGAGCAGTTTCGTTTCTTGGACGAAGATGTATCCGTTCTTGTAGATTTTCAGCAGATGGTCTTGAACAAACTCTTTATGCACAGGGCTTTCGGTTCTAGTATAGTTGTCAAAGGATATTCCCCACTTCTTGAATAACGCGACAACTCTAGCGTGGTTCTTGTCTGTTAAATTCTTTGGCGGCACGCCCAACCGTATTGCCTCGACTTCGATGGGGGTTCCATGCTCATCCGAGCCGCTCACCATTACAACGTCCTCGCCCTTCAACCGGTAATACCTGGCAACGACATCCGCGGACAAAATAGAGCCAACCAAATTGCCGATGTGTGGAGTAACGTTTATGTATGGCCAAGCTGACGTGACCAAAACTTTTCCGAGCTTCACGCACCTCCAACATCCAGTTCGATGACTATCAGCAAATTGTAAATTCTATTACTTAAATTTGCCTTGTATGTAAAATTTAGTTCGTATTGTTTGCTAATAAGATTGGTGTAAGGCATAAGGACTAAGTAATCGAGGCATTTATTATTAAATGAGTTTGTAAAGTACGCTGTGTGTAGCTTAAAGCCGAGATGTGAAGAGTGCCCAGTAAAGCAATACTGTTACTAATAGACCAGAAAGCAATAGAATGGAGACAGCCCCCGCAAACTCCTTTTTTATATTTTGCTAAGTTGGGCTGGAGAATATAGAATAACTGAATACTCGTAACTTCGGTTTTGAATCCGCGTGCAGTTACGTACTCATCCCAGGATTACAAATGACACACCAAGAATCCACATTGCCAAGTCTTCCTGCCGTTAGCATCCACTAACGATTGCGCGTAAGAAATGGACATACATTTCTAAAATTCATTTTCTAAGTTCATAATTCATATTAAACACAAAACAGAAAGCTCCTTGAGGGCTTAGTGTTGACTGAGGTCGTGTCTGATGAGCACATAATCATCTCTGCTGAGCCAATTCCTTCAATTGAGAAGATAGCTAAAAGGAAAACTATCGTTTACGAAACTCGTACTGACCCAACCGTGATTAAGGTGGCTGCGGAGAAACGGAAGGATCAATTGTTTGCCAGATTCGGGTTCTTAAAGCCTAAGCCAGATGAGGTTCAGTTTGTCTCGATCGAGAAGTACTATGAGCCTTACATGGTGATCAGCGGGAAGTATTTCATAGATTATTATCGTGGATGCTCTTATACGGTAAATGTTGGTAGGGAAGTGCGGGAGGTGATTCTCCTAGATCACAAATTCACTCCTAGCCAACCGATGGATTCCTCTGCGAAGAATCACAACATGATCAGGCTTAAGGGGGAAGAGCGCCTGGTCAGCGAAGCTAAAGCTTCACTCATCCTTGACAGATCTGGGCAGGACGTTACGCTCGAAAAACTACCATATGCTCCTTCAGAGAGACATCCCAAGAAAGTCTTGGTAGCATTTGGCGTAGAAGAAATCGATCAAAACAAAGACCTGGACTTCATCCGATCCAAGCTTATGAAACGCCCCAAGGATATAAGTCGACTCGTCAACGAAATCTTTGAAGTTGATGAGCGCGCAGTGATATACACCCCGCGTTTTCGAGTAATATACAGACATGTAAAGACCGGTGAAGAGAAAGCGTTAGAATTCGACGGGGTTACAGCTAACATGATCAGAGAAGGCAAATATACCAGCTCACAACTTCCCACTCCACCCTTCCACCCCCTCCCCCTCAGCCATAAGTTTGGATTCGGGTTAGCGAGGCCAGCCTTGAAAGAAGTGATGCAAAAGGAGCTTCTCGATGCGAAATAAAGTTATAAGTTCGTCGCCAGACCACTTTAAACATTTTTTAGCGGTGCCAGAGCCGAATTCATAACAAAATTTCCCCTTTTTTCTTGCCTCGCGATGTACATAATGATACACTTGAGCCACAATGTTTGTCGAGGGTTGGGTTTGAACTCAAGACAGATGGCGAAATCTAGGAGTAGAGCTGTGTTGAAAGATTAGCTCGAAAAAATTTGGGTTTACACGCTTTTATTGTTTGTAGGCTCAATTTGGCTTGTGTTTTTAGCCGTGTGCATTTTCGTTGCGATAGGTTTTATCTAACATTCTTTCATTTCCGTTTATGGCTAGTTTTTTGGTTTTGCGGAAAAGTTATAGCTAAAAATAGACAATATGGGGCAATGATAAGCCGTTTGAGTGTGGCACACTTGGTCAACAAGGGTTTTGCGGATGTGAATGACACCAGACTTTACTACGAGATACTCGGTAGAGGTCATCCCTTAGTGCTTGTCCACGGGTTTACTCTTAGCACAAAAATGTGGGATGACCAGTTTGAAGTCTTTGCAAAACGTTTCAAAGTAATACGTTACGATGTGCGCGGCTTTGGCAAGTCGGCACTTCCAACGGTCGGGAAAGAATACAGTTCCACAAAGGATTTGAAAGCCCTTCTGAATCAATTGGGGATGAACTACGCATATGTAATCGGTCTTTCTATGGGCGGTTCTATTGCTCTCGAGTTTGCTCTTGAATATCCAGAATCGACCAAGGCGCTCGTACTTGTTGATTCCATGCTTGGAGGATTTCGAGACTTTTCAAAAACCCGCATCAAAATAAAGGAATCACTCGAGAAGGCGGCTAAAGTAAGCGTAGATACTGCGAAAGACGTGTGGAGAAGTTGCGCTCTATTCAAGCCAGCTTTCGAGAAACCAGACGTAGCTTTTCGACTCACGCAGATGATTTCTGACTATTCTGGCTGGCACTTTGCCAATACCGACCCAGACCGCTCCTTAGGCCCGCCCGCAATAGAACGACTTCAAGAGATTACGGTTCCGACCCTCATTATCGTAGGTGAGCGTGATATCCCAGACTGTCACAGAATCGCTGACATTCTAAGTAAGAGGATACAGAATTCTCAGAGAATAACTCTGAAAGGAGCGGGACACATGTCAAACATGGAAACTCCAAGCGAATACAATGAGGCTGTATTGAGTTTTCTTGCTAACGTTTGAGATGGTTCGTTCTGTTTTCATGTTGAACAGCTTAGACGCACAGTTTTTAAGCCAGTTTGACATTTTGATTTTAGCGTTTTTCTGTTCTGCAAAGTGCACACATAGTTTAAAAGATTGTCTGCACTCTAATATACATGGTATATCACAAGTCTAGGATTCTTCGACTTAACTCCCGCAAACTCCCATTTTTTCTTTATCACAAAAAGGAGAATGGAACATCGGAGACTGCTCCTTTTTATAATAGTCTGAAAAAAGGGGTTTTGAATGGAAAGGCAGATACGAGGCTATAGAACGAATTTTCCTCGCTGGATGAAAGTCTTTTTGTCAAGTTTAACGGTCGCCTTACTGAGGGTTCCTTCGAACCCGTAGTCGCTATTATTCTTTCCTCCAATGAAGCGGTTGTCTCCTATGCCTATCGAAACCGCTCCCTGTACAATCACGTTGTTGAGGAAACCATAGTTCGCTTGGGGGTTTATTCCAAAGGTCATGCTTCCGATTCTGTCCTTGTCTCCGTGTGCCTTTTCCCACCAGTCTTTAATGGGCTTGACGTTTTTGGTTGCTCCAAAGGTTGTTAGTTTTCCTTTTTTGAAGCTCCATTTTAATCCCTGAATCATAATGCCCACTTGAGGTATCGGTAGATCAAATTTGACAGTTCCGTTTGCGCTGGCTTCACTGGGCGCAACCGCTACGCTGCCAGCAGGCAACATAGCGTCGTATGAGCCCATTTTCATGTCCTCTTCGTCAACAACACCATCGTACACGTAGGCTGGTCTTTCTTCAAGCTGGACGGAGATCTTGGTTTTTGGGCTTAGTATTTGAACTTCCTTCGTCTTCTCCAGTTTGGCTTTAACCTTCCTTGCTAATTTGGACAGAGCCGGATAACTGACTGCTGTAGCGTCCATCATAGATTTCTGCCAACGTTTCAAATTAAACCCGTATGTTTTGGCTCTCTGAGGCGTCACGTGACCCAGCATAATGAAGACTGAGCGTTTCTTGTCAGCAAGTATCTTGTCCATGAAAGGTTTTTCTCCCTGCGACATGGCGGCCCATCTTTCCGATGGAACCTTCCTCATCTTCAATGGGTCTTCTGGACCAGAAATGTCTATGCTTGCGGTGATGCAGTCCCAAATTCCCATAGCAATCTTGTTGGGTTTCTTTAGACTCTCAATAGGTTCTTGAAGCATTGACCCGTAGAAGACATCGTCCGTGTTCAAGCTCATAAAAGTCTTTGCACCAATCTTACGACATTCTAAAGCTATAGAGTTAGCCAAGCCCATCATGTGTTGCCAAGTGGTTATGAGAACCGAATCCTCTCTACATATGCACAAGCAGTCTTTTATCACACTTTTTGCGATTTTTTCTGACAAAGTGTTCTCTCCAATGCTAATTCGTAGAATAAAAGATATAATTTTTGTGTATGCAAACGTTAAAGAATAATTCGGTTATTTAAAAAACCTTCAAAATAAAATGGATAACCAATTTAATTTACTTAAACACAATGAATCATTTAAAATTTACCGCTCAGCTCTTGCTACTTCGCGCAGGATCTCTTTTATTCTCACTGCTGGCGCATTTGACCTTATTCCCTTGGGATTAAAGTGTGTTAAAGAGACTTGAAAGCCGTCTTTTCTTAAGGCTTCCACAACCCTCTTGAGGGGTGGGACTGGCAAAGTTAATGCATCGCAGAGTTTGTCAACAACATAATACGCTATTGGGGATTCAGCCTCTCTTCTTATTGTAGCCAAAATTCTTCCTATCCTTTCTCCGTGCCTGAACTTTCTTTTGCATGTTTCTTTTTCCATCAACACACAAAATCTTTCGTTAAATATTCTTCCAAGCCACAGAGGTCCCGCTACATCCAGTTTCGAATCACACTCAATACACTTTTCAGAACGCTCAAGCAGAAAGGGCTTTTTTACGGCTTCCCTGTGGAAACATTTGAAGCAGTGAAGCATGTATCCCATGTTTCTTACGCTTCCGTCAGCCTCTTTTGCGCCATAGCTCAGGGTTGCGTAAATCCTCACGTAATGGTCTGTGCTGTGGCTGAACAACACGCTTGTACCCATGTCATATTTCGCCGCTGTCGTTGCTAGGCATCCGACCAAAAGTCTGACTGCTAATTCGTGGCAGTACTCTGTGCGCAGGGGTTTTCCGCCGTACTTTCTGAAGCAGGCCTTTGGATGAACACCACATAAAGGCGCCATGTCTGTAGCTGTTAAAGCCAGTAGGCCGCGGTTGCGCAAGGCTCTGATGGCAGAATCCAAGTAGGGCACAGGGGAACCGAAAGGGTCTATGTCTATGGCGTCGAATCTTTTGCGTGGCGCACCGTAGCAGCCTAAGAGAAAGCTTGCGTCTTTATTTTCTACAATAACGCGTTTGTTCAGTCCATTTATCTGCACATTATGTTTTGCAAGTCGAAAGGCTTTTTCGCTGATATCATTAATCAAAACTTTTTTAACACCTTTCACCTCTGTTGCGAGGCGTATCCCCCTAACACCACAACCAGCTAAGGGTTCGCAGACAGAGATTTCGCGGTTAAGCATCTTTTGATAGGCTTGGAGGGCTAAAACTGCCAAGTCGCGATTCAGCTCCATAACGGGGTTGTAGAAAACAGGCGCCTTTGAAGGCGCGTACTCCGAAGGCAGTTTCACGAAGGCTTCAAGTTTCGGAACCAACACTTTAACTTTGCCTTCTTCCACTATTTCTGTTGGAAAATCAATTTCAAGACCCCCTTTTTTCATGCCTTGGCTATTCCCCGATAACAATTATGACAAACCATTTTAGGGAATATTAGACTTCTGTTTAAACAGGGAACGCCTATTGAAAAAACGATTGCTGTTCATAACTGGTAGCCCGGGCACGGGAAAGACAACCGTTATGCTAAAGGCTGTTGAAGCCTTGAAAGTTAGAGGCTATAGTGTTGGTGGAATGATAAGCCGCGAAATTCGCACGTGCGGAACACGTGTCGGCTTTGAACTTTTGGATTTAAGCAGTTCTAGACGAGGGTGGCTTGCCCACGTGAATCAAAAGTACGGTCCACAGGTCGGAAAATATCGTGTAAACCTTGAAGACCTTAACAGTATAGGCGTAAAAGCCATAGTGGAGGCTGTTAAGAACTTTGACATAGTTGCGATAGATGAGATTGGACCGATGGAATTGTTTTCGGAACAGTTTAAGGATGCCGTCAAAGAGGCTGTTGAAAGCAGAAAACTCGTTATTGGCACGGTTCACTGGAAGGCGAGAAACACGCTGATAGACGAAATTAAGACTAGAGAAGACGCTGAAATATACGTGGTTACATACGAGAACAGAGGAAGTCTGCACGAAGTTATCATCGAAAAAGCCGCAGAGTTTCTAGCAAAACCCACTAAGGAGTGAAGGCAAAACAGAAAGTTATTGAGTAGGAGTTGACAAATAATAGTTCCTTCATCTTTCAGAACAATGGGGATTTCCATGCTGATTGCTGGCGTTGACGATGCTGGACGTGGTTCAGTAATCGGTCCATTAGTTATCGCAGGAGTTCTAATGAAAGAAGAGGAGTTACCGAAGCTTGTTGAATTGAAAGTTAAAGATTCTAAGCTTTTATCTCCACGTAGGCGAGAGTCGCTCGCTGTCGAGATTAAAAGAGTCGCCCAAAAATACAGTGTCATAAAGCTTTCGCCACAAGAAATCGACAAAGTTGTCCAAACAGGCAAGAAACTTCATAGGTTGAACAGGTTGGAGGCGCAGACCATGGCGAAAGTCATAGAAATGCTCAAGCCAAACATAGCCTATGTGGACGCTTCAGACGTTCTAGAAGAGCGATTCAAACAGCACATTTTGGAATGCTTGCCTTTTAAGGTAGAGATTGTTTCTGAGCACAAGGCTGACAGAAAGTACCCAATAGTCTCAGCGGCTTCCATAATCGCCAAAGTTGAAAGGGATAAGGAAATTGCAGAGTTAAAAAATGCGCATGGAGATTTCGGGTGCGGTTACCCAACAGACCCAAAAACCATAAGCTTTCTGCGGCGATGCCTAGAAAAATTCAGGGAATACCCAGATTTTGTCAGAAAATCTTGGAAACCAGCCAAGAAGGCAAAAAGCGAGAACGATTCACTTCAGATAAAACTTATCTAAAGTTTACAAATCAGGTCTTCTGGATTCTTGATTTTCGAAAGCTCTTCATTGCAGATGCACGGGATGTCCACGTTTGAGGGTTTTCGCTCTTCCGTTATGAGAATCGAATGGGCTTTGAACACTCTGCTGACGCTTAAGATTTCATCCACCCTCTTGTCTAGCTCCTGTTCTTTGTCATTCGCAACTCCACCGATTATCCTCATGTTTTCTTCTGGAACATTAATGATGAAGTCGAACGGCGCCTTTTTGACTGATGTGACGTTCCAACAGGAGAGTTTTCTGAAAATCCTCCGCAGAAGTTTGTTTTTGGCTATTGCAAGTTTAGCCGTTGTCAAGAACCATCTGCGTTGGCCCCTTGACTTCTCAAACACATTTATCGGCTTGGCGACAGGAATCCCTAAAGCGCATATGAGGTTGTATGCGGCTGTCACCGAGGCTTTAGCCATGCCCCGTTCATAGCCATAAAGAGTTCTTCGCGATAAGCCCACCGTCTCAGCCATTTCACCCGCCGACAAGCCTAGCTCTTGCCTTCTACGCTTGATGGATTCACCGTCCATTTCCACATAATAACCTCCCGGGCCAGCCTGTATTAGGGGATGTGTCTTGCGAATTATAATGTTCTCAAAAGTTCTGGGAGTTACAGCCAAAACGTCATATCTCGAGTAGACCGTGTCGTCTTCCAAAGGTTTGTCACGTGTTTTTTCGCCTATCAAGAGCGAGGCAGACAATATACACTTGGATATGGCTTCAAGCTCTAAAGCGTCGCTTGGAGAGAGATTGTCGATGTCCGATTGAACCTTTACCAAAATGAGAGTTTCGCTTTTTCTTGCTGCAAAGTCGAAGCAGCTTGGCCGAGAGCAGCACCTTTCAGAGATGGAAAAACCGGCTTCCTTCAACACGTCCTCCGGAGCCTTTACCCTCTCCCTCTCCACATAAGTCATCGAACGTCACAAAAGATATCATCACATTGTTGGATATAAACTATACTTATCCTCTAGAGTTGTCATCTATCCTTCTGTAAACACCTTTTTGCTTATTGTTCTAAAGTGTAGTCTTATAAAATCGTGGATTCTGATACATAATTGGGTAAAAAATTGGTTTGGAAATACTTGGCTATAATAGCGGCTGTGGTTGTGGCTGTTGCCTCCGTGGTGGGTTATTTTTACTATTTAAGTATGTGGCAACGTCACTTAATTGAGATCTCCAAGCAAAGTTCAAGAGTTCAAAACTACTTGAATCAACATCCAAGTGCCAAATGCGATATTACGAAACAATCAATATTTAACAGCCGATGGCATGGTGCACGCTGTTGATGATAATTGGAAGTTAAAAGAGCTTTTGGGAAGCGCCAGTGACAAACCAGCAGACGGCAAGGTGCATTATTGCTGGGTTGTCCAATGGCATGATCCAGCAAGCATGATTGAGCACATAGTTAAACGTTTTCATAGATAGAGATAGTTTGGAAATAATTCTTGTCGCGGAAGCATGGTAAAGGTGGAAAAGAAGTGAAACTATTCGAAAGAGGTGAAATATGGATAAAATAAGAGCTGTTCTTTCTGATTTAGTTAGCGTGTTTGGGCTACTATCATGGCGTGGGCTTTGTCGTATGGTTCTAAATACACCACTTCCTCTATGCGGAAGCCTCGGTTTTCCAAAACCTTAATCTCCTGTTTGTAGACATCTGATGGCTCTTTTGTCACGTCTATGCTTTGCGCTTTCACGGCAAGCATTATCCACCGAGACTCTTTTAGGAACATGTCAGCGTTGTCTGCCAAGATTTTGGCTTGCTCTGGCTGGGCTATATCGCAGTAAACGTCGTCAACCTTTCCGCTGATAAAAACTGCGTATTTTTCTGGGAATCGGGCGTCCTCAAGTATTGGTGACATATTGAGCCTGTAGGCACACACGTTGTTAACCAGTTCTCTTATGGCTCTTGGAGCGAACTCTACGCAGTAGACGTGACCCCTTTCACCCACAATGTCTGAGACGTGACTTGCTGTGGTTCCGGAAGCCGCGCCGAGGTAGAGAACTTTGTGGTCTGGTTTGATTGGGACTTTTTTCAGGCTTCTTAGGATGGCTGCTGCCAGTTTGCTTCTAAAGGCATCCCAGACGCGGTATTCAACCCCTTCATAGCGTATGAGCCTCTCACCGTAGACGCTTCTTCCAGGTGTTAGGTTTTTCGTCGCCAGCCTTTGGGCTCCATCCTCCAGCGTCGCTTGATAAACTGCTGGAAACTGCGAGTGAGGCTTAACCTTAACCTGCACGCTTCCCCTTTCTCCTCTTCTTCTCACGCTTGAACTTCTCTTCCGGAATTTGAGGAGGCTCAACATATTTTTCGCGAATTTCTCCTATCCTCTTTTCCAAGCCGGCTTTCAGTTCTTCGCCTACACATCTGCCTCCAAAAGCATCTATCCTCGCGGCTATTGCTAGTTTTCCCGCTAAAGCTCGAGCGATTTTCCCCCTATGCCATTTCTTGGCATCATGCAAGTAGACGTGTTGAAAAATGATCCCATGCTTTGGCGGCCTAGTCCCTGTTTTCAACGAGCGAAATAGGGCCTTTTCTGCGCCCAAGATTTGGACAGTGCTTGCTGGTCGCCGCGCTAGGTTTGTCAAGCCTCCAGCCAATGCGATTAGACGGGCTCCGAGAAGGGAGCCCACTATTGCTTTTGTGTTGGGTGCAACCTCTTGCATGGTGTTGTCAACATAGTTTTCTAGGGTTTGCCTTAGCTGGTAGAGGCTGATTACGTTTTTGCACAACGCTTGGATTTGTGTAAGGTCGGTTTCTGTTAGGTCGGCTCCCATGGATGTTTCAGCCGCCTTGACTATTTGCTCGGCTTTCGACCTTGGAATCTCCTCCTTCTCGAGTTTCTCAACCGTGAAGTTGTCTCTGCTGCCAAGCTTTTGCACCAGCCGGGCGTAGGTTTCGTGCTTTTCCAGCAGGCGGTCGAGTTCAGGGAAGTGGATGCCGTACCACTCCCTAACGCGACCCATGAACAGGTTTATGGTTTTGTCCATGTCGTCGAGGGTTTGGATGGCTTGAGCGATGATTAAGTCTCTTTTCTCAACAGCTCCTCTAACCCGCAGCTTAGCCATTTCCATGGCTAGGTCATGCATCCAAAGCCTGAACTCTTCAGCGTTCTTAACAAATCCCGTTTCAACGGCGAACCTCTCCGTGCCGGAACGAAGCAACTCGCCAGCCCTAGAAGGCTTAGAAACCTCAACATGAACCCCCAACTTTTCTTTAACATCATCGGCAAGGCTGGCATTCTCAAAAACAAAAACGTCATAACCACCTTTCCTAAGCCTATTAACTAGGTCGGCGACCTCATCCACCGCTTTTCCAGCTTCAATTTTCGATAAGGCTTTAGCTGCCAATTGCGGCTTTTTAGGAAACAAAACCTTTTCCATAAACTTGTTTTCTTCGTCGAAAGCCAGCACCCCAAACGGTGTTTCAATTATCGTTGCCTTCATCATTTTACTCCTCAGAGCCAATTACTATTCCTAGCTTTATCTTAATAAATAGTTGTTGCAGCCCGTTCCTCTCAAATTAATCCTATTACGAAAGCATTCCATTAATGAATCTTTTGACTTTTGGAAAATAATTACCTTCTAAGACTCCTTCCCTTTTAAACTCCAGTGTTGCTACGGATTTTTTGTTGCAGAGGCTTTCTATGTCTTTAAATGTGTTGTAGTTCTCGCCCGATTCGCATGCGCAGAAAAATGCTATTTGATTAAATTTATCTTTGTATTGGGAAATATAGGTTCTGATTGGTGGACTCATAGATTGTTCTCTTTTAAATTCATTTTTTAACTCGTCGAATTTCGAAGACTACCGGGTTTTCAGCGTCTGGGCATGCGTTAGATATTGCGTCTTTGTCTTCGGCCCACGGAAACTCCACGCCATAACGCATGGCGTAAACTTTTGGAAGAAGAACCATTAATGCACTGTAGCAGATGTTGCCCCTCACTGATTTACCGTCAAAAATTATTTTGTCGCCAACTTTGTGCCCGAAACTGCATTTTCCTTTCTGACTCTTTACGGTAACCTCAACGATGGACATATACCCTCCCTTCCGAGATTGTGTTGGTAGAGAATGATATTTACCGTAACTCTGTTATAAATGTTCTAATTTGCGTTAGCACACGTGTTTAGAATTTGCTCTGGTTTTGATTTGCAAAAATCTTAAGTGCTCAAGTTTGGATAAAACATAATGAGCTGAAGCTTATGAGTAGTCTTAAGAATGTAGTAGAGAAAATTAGAGCGTTGGAAACTGAAAGGAAGAATCTTTTGCTGGAAATTGAAGAGCTTAAAAAGATGGCTGACTCGAAGGCTAAAGCTTTGGAAAGCGAAATAAGCATGCTGAGAGAAGAAGTGAAATCGCTTAGAATCCTCCTCGGCGCCGAGGAAACCGAACCCGAACATGGACCGAAAAAGAGAAAATAGCATAAAAGTTTGAAGTTTTGATATAACATACTGGAAAAGTTAAGCCCAAATTTAGGGTGAGTTAGGGCTTTTATTTGTAAAATTAAGCTTTATCTTGTTGAAGCGTTAACCTTTACTGGAAACTATTCGTGGTGAAAAAGTCTTTGAGCGGTAATCGTTTAAGTGTTACTTTGGCTGGTTTGAGGCTTGCTAACCCGACGATGTTGGCTTCTGGCATCTTAGGTTATTCTACAGAAACGTTGGAAAACATTGTGAAGGGCGGAGCTGGCGCGGTAGTCACAAAATCTGTTGGATTAAAACCGCGGAGTGGCTACGCAAACCCGACGATAGTTCAGACCAGTTGCGGCTTAATCAACGCCATGGGGCTCCCAAACCCAGGAATAGACGAGTTCGCTAAAGAGATTAGCGAAGCAAAAAAAGTTTTAACGGTTCCGTTGATTGTTAGCGTTTATGGTTTTTCAGCAGAAGAATACGCAAAAGTGGCCAAAAGAGCCGTGGATGCAGGCGCTGATGCGGTGGAGCTTAACGTTTCATGCCCACATGTTAGTGAGACAGGCTCGGAGATTGGGCAGAACCCGAAAATTCTAGCGGAAGTTGTCAGTAAAACTAAGTCTGTTGTGGATAAACCAGTTTTTGTCAAGTTGTCCCCAAACGTTACCGATATAGATGAAATTGCTGAGGCTGCCGTTAAGGCTGGCGCCTATGCCCTTACAGCCATAAACACCTTTAGAGCTATGGCAATAGACACGGAAACAGCCATGCCTATTTTAAGCAACAGAATGGGCGGATTGTCCGGCCCGGCCATAAAGCCCATAGCCGTCAGATGCGTCTACGAAATCTACGAGCAAGTTAAAGTTCCAATATTAGGGTGTGGCGGCGTAACCAACTGGCGAGATGCGGTGGAATTCCTCCTAGCCGGAGCTTCAGCAGTTCAAATAGGCACTGCCATAGCCATAAAAGGCCCTAACGTGTTCAAATCCGTTTCGCGTGGAATAGACGCTTATATGAGAAAGAAGGGTTTCAGGAGCGTGAAGGAAATTGTTGGCTTGTCGCACCGCAGCTAACCAGTTAAGAACTACACGCATTCTGAATGTAAAAACCGAAAGCCCAACAGTCAAAACCTTCACTTTTAAAGACAGACAATGCATAAGAGCCAAGCCTGGCCAGTTCTTAATGCTCTGGATTCCGGGTGTGGATGAAATCCCCCTTAGCATACTGGACACAAACGAGGACGGCACTGTTTCTGTGGCTGTTAAAAAGGTCGGAGAGGCAACACGGGCACTGCACAACAAAAAGGCTGGTGAAATTGTTGGCTTACGGGGACCCTTTGGTAACAGCTTTACACTGAAGGAAGGAAAAATATTGATGGTTGGTGGCGGAACAGGCACAGCTCCGCTGTTATTCTTAGCCAAAAAGTTGGCTTCAGAAGTGAAAAAGCTGGTTTTTGTGGTTGGTGCTAAAACGAAGGAGGAGCTACTGTTCGTAGAGAAACTTGAAGAGATTTGTGGTAGGGGAAATTCGTTAGCGACAACGGAGGATGGCAGTTACGGCATTAAATGCTTGGCCACAACGCCTGTAGAATCGCTTTTGGCTAAAGAAAGGTTTGATATGGTCTATACTTGCGGGCCGGAACAGATGATGCGAAAGGTTTTCGATTTAGCCGCGAGACACAGAATAGGCTTAGAAACCAGCCTAGAACGCCTGATGCGGTGCGCTATAGGCTTGTGTGGAAGCTGCGTTTTGGGCAAGTACCGCGTGTGCAGAGATGGCCCAGTGTTCACGGCGAGTCAACTGAGAGAGGTAAAAGGCGAGTTTGGAATTTCAAAACGCGATTTTGACGGGAAGAGGATACCTCTGGAATAGTTTTCCCGCTAATGTTGCGTGCTACAAATGCCGGTAACTCCACTTCATGGACTTGCTCTCATGTTCCTCTACTTCAGAGACAAGAGAAGAATTGACCCTCTAGCCCTGATTGTCTCAGCCACGCTCATAGACTTGGAACCCCTCTACTACTTCATAATCCGTGAACCCTTAGACCACAGGATTTGGCACGGCTTCGCAGCATCCCTGACAGTTTATCCAATCCTCGTCATGATCGGAGTTTTCGTGGTGGAGCGCTTCTTCGAGGAAGAGCTGTTCTCCGCATATAATAGCTTACGGCTAAAGCCGAATCAGGTGCGGTATCCACTCTCGAAGATTTACCTTTGCAGTTTGTTCGGCGGCGTCAGCCACGTCTCCCTCGACATGTTCACTCACAAGGACATGCCCTATGTAATCTATCCCCTAGCTAACGGAAACCCCTTCTACATTGGAACCGCCTCGATAACGGTGGAACTAGCGGTAATTTTGTTGGCAGTTTATTCTTGCCTGCGCTGGTGGAACGAACGATTTTCTGAGGCTTCTAAATTTGAGAAGAGGGCGGAAAGTGTTATAAGTCATAACAAAGAACAATGAACGAATGCGACTGTGAAGATTGGAGTTAGCGTATATGCCTACTTTCTCCGTGAATATGAAGCATTCCGTTGAATCGTGTGCGATGTTCAACCCTGACGTGAGGAAGAAGTTCAAGGAGGTTGTTGGCAAGAGAGAGAAAGCCGCTAAGAAGCATGGGGTCAAGGTCTTGAGCGCATGGACTTCGACGCTGGAACACCTGATCTTCTACATAGTTGAAGCGCCTTCTCAACAAGCCGTTGAGGACTACTTCAAGGAGATAGGTTTCGCCTTTTGGAACACTGTTGAAATTCGCCAAGTCAAGGCTGTCGAGGACGTAGTGAGAGCTGTTGAAGCAACGCGCTAAGCTTCAAGAATTTAAGGCAGATGCTTAGCAACTGTGCTTAGTTAACACTTCTTTCTAGCTGTGAAGTGATGGATGCAAGTTCACCGTTTTAAACTAGTAGGTTTCGTTGTAGCGCTTTCCGGGAATTTCGCTTTTCTACAAATTCCTTCGATAGGTCAAAGAGATTGTTTGATTATCTTCCATGGAGACATTTGTTTATACATGTTATGAACTGATTTGTAGTTTAGTTTTGATTCTTAGCTAGTTCTTTTACGTTGAATTCTCCTACAGTTAGCTTGTCATACCATTTTTTGTTTTTAGGCATGGCTAAGATCTCCAAAACCTGAAATCTTTGCTCTTCCTTCTCGCTGAAGATGCATGGAGAATACGTGGATTTCGCCGCTATGGCTGTGTCGGCACCTCTGTCTGTGCCCGCTATCGAAATTACGGTTCTAAAAGGCGGGATGGCTCCGCAGTCAGTCGCCATAAACACTATTTCAATGGCTGTCTTGAAACCGTAGCCGCCAACAGCGAGTAGTGTTTCAACAACCGCCCAGCTTGTAGGAGTGAATCCGTACCTGGCCAATCCATATTCTATGTTATCGCTCCATGGTGATGGAATGTTATCGACTACCTTAACGCCTAATTCGATCAGCTGTTTGCGTGTGCCTTCATCGATGAACGGATGTTTCTTCACCCTTTGATCTATTTCACCAAAGGTCTGCCAAGACGGGCATCCTGAAACACATATAGAAGTTTTACCCTTCTTCAATGATTTTGCGACCTTCAAGGCGGTTTGTCCAGTTATAGACGCAACGATAATGAAATCCACATCTCCCTCTTTTATACGATTTTGCACCGCTTCAATGACTTTGTCGGTATTTTGGGGCCCTGGCTCATCAAAATAGACTATTCTTTTTACAGCATGCCGAATCATGTTGTTTACCCTAACATTTTTTATCTGTGCTTTCTCAGGTGTTCTTCAAGAAACTCGCGATAACTATCGCAGATTTTGCCGCAGACTTTGCATTGGAACGATTCGATGGTGATCTTGTTTCCGTCAGGGTCGAAGAAAGATGCGGCTCGACCACCCCAGGGCTGAACTTTTGGCTCTGTGATGAATTTGGCTCCTTTATCTTTGAGATTTTGATAGGCTTTGTCAACGTCGTCAACGAGCAGACAGATCTCCAGTTTTGCCTTTGGCTCCAAGCCGAGCGTCACTCCGGCGATGTCAAAGATTGCATAAGCGGGCCACTCGCCTATTTTCTCAAGACCAAGAACATCTTGATAGAAAGACACAGACTTTTTTAGATCAGACACACCAATGGTGATGTGCGGAATCTTTGTAACATGACTACTTCTCTTCTTACTTTCGCTCACCACTTTCACCAAGATCTTACTAGTTTGCTACCCCCAATTAATTTTGCGCTGACATTTGATAATTCAAACATACACCGAGAATTAAACGCTGACCTGTCCACGGTGTGATGGTAGCCCGGGGGAGATTCGAACTGCCGCTTGAACCTATATATAAGGGGGGCTAGTCGCCGCAGAGAGCAGTAGAGCGCACCTAAGCTGATCAGCAATTCAAAAAGGTTATATCTTGCTGCTGCTATTCTTGTGTATTTGCGGGTGTTATTGGGATGAAAGGTGACCGCCAAATTCGGAGCTAATTCTGAAAAATGGCTTACAATAGATTATCGCCCGCTCGAACTTGAAAGAGAAATCCGCGAATTCTGGGACAAAAACCATATACAAAAGAAGCTAATGAAGTTCAGAGAGAAGAATAACACTGGCTTTTCAGGCTGGGTTGAAGGACCGCCAACGCTGAACGGCATACCCCATGTTGGGCACGCCAGAGGCCGCGTGATGAAGGACCTCCGCTACAGATGGAAAACAATGCAAGGCTATTACATGCCCTTCTGGGCAGGATGGGACTGTCAGGGCTTGCCAGTGGAGCTGGAGGTTGAAAAACTTTTGGGCGTAAAAAACAAGCGGGAACTCCTCGAAAGAGTGGGCGAAGAACTCTTCATAGAAGAATGTAAGAAGGCAATTATGAAGTATCACAGGGAATGGGTCGAAGCAGACAGAAAACTCGGAGTCTTCATAAATCAGGACAAGGCTTACTGGACCTACCTGGATGATTACATCGAAAGAGAGTGGCAGTACCTAAAACGCGCCTGGGACCAAGGCTTACTAGAAGAGGGCTATTACGTTGTTGCCTATTGCCCCGGATGCCAAACCAGCCTAAGCAGCGCAGAAGTTGGCTACGAAGACTCCTACAGGGAAGTGGAAGACCCATCCCTATACCTCAAGTTCAAAGTAACCAACAGCCAAAACGAGTACTTCCTCGTGTGGACAACAATGGCTTTCACCATCATAACAGACACCATGTTAGCCGTTCATCCAGAAGCCGAATACGCAAAAGTCAGAGTTGGCGAAGAAACATGGATAATGGCCAAGCCACGAGTCGAGCCAGTCATGCAAGAATTGGACATAGAAAACTATGAAATGACAGAAACATTTTTGGGCAAAAGCCTTGAAGGCACAAAATACGACTATCCATTCAAAGATCTGATTCCAAAACAGGCGGAATTGGATAAGCATCCACTGGCGCACAGGGTTGTCTGCGAGGAGTTTATTGACGTGAACACGGCTACCGGAGTTGTGCACCTTTCTCCCGGGAATGGTGAAGAGGACTTCTTCGCCGCACAAAGGCGAGGAGCTCCGATCTTCGCTCCGTTTGACGATGAGGTCAAGTTCACAGATGAAGCTGGAGCCTTTAATGGCATATTTGCAAGGGACACAGACGCAATGGTTATTGAAGAACTACGCAAGAGAAGCCTACTCGTTTCAGCTAAAACCATAAAGCATGAGTATCCAACATGCTGGCGCTCCCACCACAAACTGGTCTGGCTCGCCAGAAGGGAATACTTCCTAAGAACAGACAAAATAAACGATAGAGTTGTGGAAGCGGCACAAAAAGTGGAGTACTTCTTCGAAAGCCCGAAAAACCGTTTCCTCTCCTTTTTGAAAGAGGGCAAGCCATGGTGCATATCAAGAGAACGCGTTTGGGGCACACCACTTCCAATATGGGCCTGCGAAAAGTGCGGAGCCAAAACAATTGTGGCAAGCAAAAAGGAACTCTTGCAAAAAGCCACAGAAAAGCCTCAGGGAGATTTTGAACTCCACAAGCCGGGGGTAGACCGCATAACCCTTAAGTGCGAAGAATGTGGAGGCACGATGCACAGAGAGCCCTTCGTGCTGGATACTTGGCACAACAGCGGCGCATCACCCTACGCAAGATTTACAGACGAAGAATTCGAAAAATATGTGCCAACAGACTTCTTAACCGAAGGAATAGACCAAACCCGCGGATGGGCTAACTCACTCCTCTTAGAGCATGTCATATTAGTTGGCAAAGCAGAAGCCCCATACAAGGCGTATTTATTCCAAGGCTTAACCCAAGACGCTAAGGGCAGAAAGATGAGCAAGAGCCTCGGAAACGTCATAGAGGCCAACAAGCTTCTAGAGAGATACTCCGCAGACATATGCAGATTTTACATGTTGCGGAAATGTTCCCCGGTGGAATTTATGAACTTTGACCTTCAAGAACTGAGCGGCCGTCCCTATCAAGCATTATCCACGCTGTACCACCTGAACAGATTCTTTGTGCAGAACGCTGTGTACGACAATTTTAACCCGCAGAGGCACACGCTTGATTGGGCGAAAGGAGAAGATCAGCTTAAAAGTCCGGACCTTTGGCTTCTTTCAAAACTTCAGGAAACCATAGGGGAATATACTGTTAGGCTTGAGACATGTGAATTCAACTTTGCCCTTGCAGTCTTAGAGGATTTCGTAATAGAGACCATAAGCAGGCTTTACGTGCCCATGGTTAGGAAAGAGCTGTGGACAGACGACCCGGAAACCCTCAACAGGAGACTAGCAATATACATGACCTTGTGGCATGTTCTAAAAACCGTTACGCTTCTGTTCAACCCAGTTGCACCATACCTAAGCGAGGCGTTATACCAAAAAGCCTACAGAAATCTTGACCCGACGATGCTGGAATCCGTAAACTTTGAAGACTGGTCGAAACCGAATGAGAAAATGCGAAACAAGACCTTAGAAGAAGACTTTCAAACATTATTCAAATGCGTTTCACTGGTTTATTCAGCCCGCCAATCCGCCAAGCTAAAAAGAAGGTGGCCCCTCCGGAGAATGGTTGTTGTGGCTCCTGAGAAAGTCTGCGTAACCTTGGAAAATTTGGAAGAACTGCTCCTTGAGCTTGCTAACGTTAAAACAGCGGATTACGCTCAAAAAGTCCCAGAATACGCCTCTTTAGAAGGATGGGTTTCCGCCTCTGAAGACAACATACAAGTCTTTTTGGACATTCACCGTGACAAAGGTCTGCTTGGCGAGGGTTTAATGCGTGACTTAGCCCGCAGAGTCCAATCCTTAAGAAAGGAGATGGGTTATGTGCCGGCCGATGTTTTAGAGGCTGTTCACATAGCCCAACTTGAAGACGAAAGCATTAGGTTGCTGAAGCCCTACTTAAAAGAGATGGAGGAACTCGTCCGCGCCAAAAAAGTCTGTGTACATGGCAGACGCGAAGAGGTCGAAGCGGAATGGCATGAGTATCAGCTGGATGACAAGAAAATCTACATTGCGATTCCATAACAACTTAGTGATCAAATGGGTGAGCCCTTATAGAAGAATCTCCACAAATGTGAGAAAATATGGCATCATAGCGCGGGCCAGAAGATGATTAAGCTTCAGATAAGTTTGTTTTTTCGCTATGTTTTATAGCCTAATCGAATATTTACAAACGTAAAAAGAATTTTAATTATTTTTTGACGATTGTTAAAAAGGAGATAGACTTATCTTCTAGAAGATAAATATATAACTTTGGATGGATAAGTCATGGAATCAGCTTTTCCATCCAAGAGAAGGGAGAACTTGATTATATCCTTGGCAATTCTCAAAGCCGCAAGACGTGGAATAAGAAAGACACACTTGATTAGGCAGGTATCTATGAGTTACGAACAGTTTAAGAAGTATGCCGCATTTTTGAAAGCCTACGGCTTTATTGGGGAAAGTAACACTTTTTACAAAACCACGGAGAAAGGAGTGAAGTTAATAGAAGAATTTGAATCTTCACCACTAATACGGAGTGTACTTAACGTCTAAAGCTTCGAAACTCACCCTAACGTCCCCCTTTTTCTGACAAAGCTGGCTCAAAGCTAACACGCCAAACTTAACACAGATTTAGCATGCTTGATTCTGGAATACTTGGCTAAAGAAAACCCAACCGAAAGCTCTAATAACTTTCTTAATCGAGTTCTCTTCAGAAAGAAAGGCGGGCCGGTGGTTCAGTTTGGTATGAACGCCGCCTTCGCAAGGCGGAAGTCGCGGGTTCAAATCCCGCCCGGTCCACAAGACAGAGCCTAAAAATGCCTTTTTGATTCCCAAATTGATTCCCAACACAAACATAAATTGGGATTCTTTCAGAGAGTTCTTAGCTGGGAATTGTCGCGACAAAGTGGTTAAAGACAGAATCCGCTATGCCAAAAAGTTTAGCCATTGTTTGCTAAACCGTGACTTTTCAGAGTTTGGCACGTTTTCAGAGACTAGAAAAGAGCATATCCTAAAAGCGTTAAGCGGTTTGGCTAAGTTTCTCGGAATGTATGAAGATTTTAAAGCTTTGATTAAGGCTTATGGTTTGAAATGGAGAAGCTCTAATGCTGAGGATTTGATTATTTCGAGAATGATTAAGGCTACTGAAAACAATAATGTTTTAGAATGGATCAGAGAGGTTAAGGCTAAACTACCACAGCTTAACGATTTCATGGATTTCGTTTTGGTTAGCGGTTTACGGTTTGAGGAAGCCATAAACTCCTACAATCTGATTATTGGACTAGCTAAGGAAGGAAGATTAAACGATTACTATAATGCCGAAAAGGAAACTCTAGAGCATTATCGATTCAAAAATCTCTTTATTCGTAGAACCAAAAAAGTATTCGTAACATTCATTCCAAAAACGTTCGTTGAAAGAATAAGCAACCAAAAACAGCTTACACGCTTCCAAATCGACAATTGGATTAAACGAAAAGGCTTCAAATCACGGTTTAGTGATATTCGTGAATACTTTGCTACCTACATGACTAAACAGCTTTCGCAAGCGGAAATAGATTTTCTGCAAGGTCGAGTTTGTGCAAGCGTGTTCATGCGAAACTACTTTACTCCAGCTTTGATTAAAGACTTGAAACAAAGAACTTTCAAGGCTACTAGAAAAATCGAAAATTCAATTAAAGCCTAAATTTCCCTTCTTTTTTCTATTTCTATTATTATTAGCGATATTTTCCGAAAAGCTTTTATTTTTAAAGAGATAAAGGCTATGTTTAGGAGAGAATAGAATGGTAGAAAATCCATTAATCAAAGCCTTAGACGTCGCTACTCAAAACCTATCAAAACTTCTAAAGCAAAAGCTAACTCCAGAACAAGACAGATTAGCCTTAGAGACTCAAGAGGTTTTACTAGAAGTCAAATACAAGCTAGAAGATTTTGAAAGGGATGTTAGCAACTTCATAGAGTAAAACGAAGGAAAACCTTAATCTTCCTCTTTTCTCTGTTATCGTAAGATGTGCGATATGGCTTGTCTCTCTGTTATTTTGGTGTCATATGGCATATGTCATAATGTTGACACATAAGCATAGAGTCGAACAGTAAGCGAACAGTTTAGGCTAAAGGCTTGGCATGGAGATTTTCAACGGTATTTATATGAGGCTACGGTAAACTCCATGTGTTTGTTTAACCATGTTGCAGATAGGCTTGATTCTAGTTTGTTTTGGGAAAAGAGCTTTGAAATGCAGAGAACATTTTTGTCTTGTGGCTTAGGCTTTTTGGTTTAGGTTGATTTATGAATGCTTCGACAACAAACGCCTACAAATCAGCTTTGCTTAACAAAAAGAAGGTTTGCTTTGAAGGAAAAAAGAAAGGCGTGGCTAAACGAACCGTTAGCCTACGAAAGAGGCACAAAACTAGCCCCCCGTTCGAAACAAAACCCAAAAATTGTCGCAACCACGAACACCACGTTAGGTCTATTTGTCGGCACAAAAGTTTAATAATAATTTTTAAGCGAACATCATGCACTAGAACGATTAAATTTTTCATGTCAATGAGACGGATGCATGTGTATATGTTTAACAAGTATGCTGTAATAATTGTTATATAAGCATCACAACTATTATACAAAAAACAACAAATGGCGCGCGGTGCTTGATGTAAAACAGAAGCGACCCACAGTTGGCGTCTGCATTTCGCTTCTGTTGTGCGTTCCATCAAGCACCAAGACATGTTTTTCGATCTTTATACTTATTTGCTTTTTGAACAACAACATACAAATATATGTTTTTCTGAGTTTCATAAATGTTCATTGTATAGACATGTAAATGTAAAAAATTCATGAAGCATTTCTGAAGCAAAATCATCATGGATTTTTGCTTATCTTAGGCTTGTCTATTATTCGTTCTGATTTTGATCTAGCCTCAAAGTTAAAAGGTGTTCAATGTATTAGTCACGCCAAATATTTTTCAGTATATCACACGTCGGCTCTAAAGGTTTATGTTCGACATATATCACGCCTTTGTGAAACTGGAAAGTCAGTTCTCCATGATGTCCATCTTCACAGCAATATTCCATCGTTATGGTGACTCCTCTTGTTTTGTTTTCTTCTTCCTTGACTATGATAGCTTCGTTAGTCACAGCGGTCTTGTCATTTTTTCTATGGATACTAACTGAAATTGGATGTAAATACTCAAAGCCACATTGAGGGCATTTAAGCGTAGTGTCTCCGGATATTTTAGATTCAAGCGAAACGAAATCAACTTTCAACCTTATCACCTCTTTTTAGCATATCTCCCTCACCACCTTAAAAACTTCCGGTTTAAAAAATGAAATTGAAAAGGTAGTAGTGAGAAACGAAGATTAAGCTGGAAAGTCTATCGGATTCTGTTCCATCGAGAGCAATTCCTCATATCGCCATGATTGGCTCGGCGTGGATTTGCGATCCATGACAAGCTGATAGGAGTCATAAGTTTCACGCTTGCGTTTCGCATCTGCGGTTAACAATTCCTTCAACTTGGCTAAGTCTAGGATTTGCGGTTTGGTGTACCATCTTCCTTTGGCTAGTTTTTTGGCTTCTTTAACGTGCGTTAAAAGGGTATTCTTCACGTCTTTGCGGGTGTGCAATTCTGTTATTGTGCCTTCCCATAGTTTCAGAAAATCCTCTTTGAAATATACCCATCCATGTTGACCGTAAACAACATCATTTTCTCCTTTGAGAATATACCGCTTACTACGGAAAAATGCCAAAGCACCCGCGCCTTTCACGGACATGGTTATTGGTATAGAATGCTCTCCATCACTTGCCTCAAACCATTTTCCACTCATGTCAGAATGGCTAAATATGGAATCGGTATCCATCGCCAAAACTTCACTAGGACATTTGTCGAACAACTTTGACATTATTAGATGGGAATGCGCTAACACGGTTGAATAAGCGAAAAAGTTTGATGTTGTGGCTACACAAGGTTTGGCTTGACCGAATTTTCCGATTAAACTGTTCAACATTCCTTTGACAAAACTTTTAACGGGTTTTGCTGTGTCGAACTCGCCTTCTACACGCTTGAGCAGAAAATCAGCATACTTGTTGTGTCGGGTTAAGTCTTTGGCAAATATCGGTTTGAAAGCTCTAGTAACGTGTAGGATTTTAGCCTTTGCGCTTGCCAAATCAAAGGTGTGAAAGAAGCCTTGAAGCTTACCGCACACGTAAACGTTATTCTTGGCTTTGAGAGGTAAAGCCCACATGTCATTATCCGACTCGAAAACTCCTTCTAGCCAACCAAAACGGGTTTCGTTTATGTCTTGGCTAACCGCTAGCTCTGAGGGTTCGCATGGTTGTGCGTGGGTTATGGCTAAGGCTTTAGTGGTCACACATGACACGGGGTAAAGGCTTGAAACATCGTTATAATAGACATTCGGAATAAAACCCGTGCGAAAGCCTTCGCTTCTGCCGGCAAAGACGTTTTTGGCTACTAGCCTTTCTAATGGAGACAATGTTACCGTGCGTTTGACACGCTTAAGTCTCCTTGGCAATTTGACATAATCGCTAACCACACTTGCACAGCTCGGATATTTAGCGGGGTCAACCTCTAAAGGTGGAGAAGCTAAGAGTTTAGCTGTTTTTGATGTTATGATTGCATCCGCTTTCGCATAAGAGATAAAATCTTGGTGTTCTTCTTCGTTTTGCCATTTGCGTAAGCCTAGCCATTCTGGTTTTGACAACTTGGGAACGCCTACGATTTCGCCACAATCTTCAAGCCTACGCCAACCAAAACTTTGACACATGGGTTGAATGTCAAAACATCGGATTCGAGTGTGACCATATCTGATGTAACCTATAAGTTGCGAACCTCGATAACGCATCGGTTCAACTGCTTTCTTCCCTAGCCATTCTTGAACACTACCTAAATCGCACAGCATAGCGAAGCCATACATGACTTTGATGTAATCGTGGTTCTGAAGCCAATCCTTCAAGGCATCCGCGCTTTCAACCACTACCGCATCGTAGCCATTACTAAATTGACAGCTATGCACATCGGTCGGATGGTCGGCCCTACCTTCTTTGAGGAATTCACTGTCGAACGCCCAAAAACCGACGGGGCGAACCATCTCTAAACGGGTGGTTAAGCGGGGTTCTTGGCTCACATGTGTATCCATATTAACACGGTCTCTGAAAAAGGGTGTTTCGAGGCATTTTCAAGCTTGTTTTGGGTTTTCCAGCTTTTTTCTGGCGTTTTATAATACCCTATTTTTGGCGATTTTTAGGGTATTTAGGCTATGGAAAAATGATAACCAACTGTGCAACAAGTTCACGGGTATTCTCTTTCTTTCTGAAGGTTTTTAATGAACTCATCGATTTTTTTGAAAAGGCTTATATCGACGGCATAGGCGGGTTCTCCAGAGCCATATACTATTTCGCGGTCAAACTCGATTATCGTTCCATGCGTTTTTATGTCATTAACCGTTATAATGTAGTAGCCTTCATCGGGGAAGTACATAACCGCAGTATAAAGCTGGTTGGGGTTTTGGTCTTGTTGGTGTTTTTTGTAGTCTATGGATTTTTGATTTATCCATGCCATGTTGTCTTGTTTAACAATAAAGTCCCATGATTGCCATTTGGTTTTGAACTCGAAGTGCGTTTTTAACGCTTCATTGTAAAAGTCGGGTTCGCTGGTGTATGGATTCTTATCCGTCAAAACTAGTGTGCCGTATTTTGGCGCGTATTCCCTAGCCCAAAACTTTTGAAATATTTTCTGCATTTTTAACCCATACTTTAGGCGTTCATCTTTTTCTTTCAATTTTCTGTATGTTCTTTCGAAAGGGTATTGGTGGATTTCGTTGCAGTAGGGACAACTTCCTTGGAAATATTCTGTCCCGTCAATAATGCGTATGCTCTTTAACATGTTCTGAAGGTCTTTCCTTTCGAGACGCATATCGTAGTGTTGTTCGCATTTCTCACAAAAGAGTACTAGGCGATTTTCAAGCATGCTTTTCACCACTGTTAATACCTAATTGAAGAAGATATTCTATGTAACCGCTTAAACTCATGCCTCGATGATTGGCTCGCTTTTTGAGGATTTCAACTAAGGAGCGGCTTACTGTGGCTCGGATAGTCTTTTTTCGGTTTTCCATGATTTCGCCTTCCATATATCAAGCATTTCCTTTATTGTTTTGGCTTGTAGGTGGTTTTCTAGATAAAAATCTAACATCTTTTTCATTAATTCTGAGATGCTCACTCTTTTTAGTGTCGCCATTAGTTTTATTTTATAGTGGGTGTCATCGTTAACTTGAAGAGTTTTAAGAGTTCTCATGTTCTCACCACGTTAAAGTTTTAGTGGCTCAGTTGGGAAAATGACAAACCCAACCGAGCCTCACACCACACCATCCCTAAAAAGCATAGGAGATTCTTTCTTTAATTGTGTTAAGTATGGGTTTCGGGTTCTTGTTTCTTTGAGCTAGCTCGGTTTTAAGGGTGTTGATAGCATCTGAAATAGTAAAACCATAGATTGAGTTAAGATGTTGTGTGTTGCCTTCAAGGTGTAAGCAAAGTTTTTGTAGTGCTTCGGTTGATTGAGATTTTAGCCATTCTTGAAGCCTTGTTGGGTTTGTATTTCTTTGTTTCCAAATGATAGGATATACGTTCTCTGGTTTTTCTCGTTCTTTTTTCTCCAGTTCAGCTTTTTCCGTTCTTTCTTTTTGTTGTTGTTCGTTTCTTTTGCGCCTTTCTTGGATATTTTCTTTAGCTCGTTTCAAACGGTCGCTTGTTAAAATGTCATGCTCAAAAAGAAGCTCCAGAAATCTTTGTTTTTCCGCTTCGTTCATTAAGTTGAAATCACGGAAAAGGTTTTGTGGTTTGTCGCTACTCATCCGTCATCGCTCCCATGCGCCTAGCTGTCTCGAAAAGTTTTCTTTCTTCTTTCCGCCTTATTTCCGCTTCGACTTCTTGCAGTTCATGTTGTAACATCAAAATTTGCCTCTGAATTTCTGCCTCGCTCCAAAACCTTTCGCTTTCGTTTGGTTCACGTTTAAGCTCTTGGAGTTTGGCTTTAAGACTTCTCGCTCTGGCTCTTAGGTTTCCTAAATCCATTTTTAAACTCATTTCTTTCACCTCAATCATCATAAACAATAATGCACAAACAATTGATTCCATATCTGCATATGCTGATTCCTTGTATCGTTTTAGTGGCTACAAGATCGTTTACAGCTTTGGCTAGTGTGTCGCTTGGATCGGTTTCGCTGTTGCCGTCATATGTCTTTTTCAAAATAACTTTAGTGTGCCTTGCCATTATCCCACAAGCTCCTTCAGTTTATCGATAAAGAAATCTTGGAATGTCTTTTCGGCTTCGGTCAGAATTAGACGTGCGTTGTAGTGTAACTCTCTGGGCACTCTAACGGTTAAATGTCTTACCTCTTCTCTAGGTTGTTTCCGCTTTGTCAAATTTTTCGCCTTCTTAAAGTCTATCATTCAAATAGTTTCCGACCTATAAAAGGCTTTAGTTTTCGGTTCTTTTCGAAAATCCTTTGTTATTATTATTTATTTCTGTGAAAAGAGGCTAAAATAAGCTTCTATTAAACTGTAAATCTTTACTTTTTTCGATGCTTTATTTTTATAAATCTTTATTATTGTTAGTCCTTTGAAACGTCACGAAAAAGTCGTATTCTCAGAAAAAAGCGTTCGTTGTTCTTAATCTTTTTGTTCTATTATCTAATTTTGTTTGTATAGTTTCGAAGAATTTGAGAAAACAAAATTATTTTGGTGTAATTTTCGCCCCGAATATTAATAGCTGGCTAAAAATTGCTCGAAATGGCAAAAGAAAGCAAAATAGAAAGGTATTTATGCAACAAACCCCAAATCTCTTTCAGAATCCGAGCCTTCAAAAACGGTAACGTGAAAGTAAAATCGGATTCAAGACAAAAAGGATGTGATAGAATGACAACACCACGAAAACAGCAAATTGTTCAGAGAGCTAAGGAAATTTGGTTCAATGAACAATTCAAAAACGGAATCATGAACCCTAACGTTCCAGAGGAATGTGAGCTTAAAGAGTGCGGAGCATGGTCTCAAGCTGTTTCGGAGCTTATGGCTAACGAATCACGAAAGTATGTTGAATATCAAGACTATGCAAAATACATGGAATTCATGGAAAAAATCGAAAACTTAGAACCGAGTAAAGACTTCTTTGATGTTGAAACAGCTTTGAGAAGCGGATTCGCTATTTTCGGCAATAGCGGAAGCGGGAAAACGAATCTTTGCAAGCTCATTGTGGACCAGCTAAACAAACATGGAATAACCACTTTCATTTTGGATAGTTCAAAACAGTGGTTTGATGTTGGTTTCAATGTTGTTTCAGTGGAAAGAGAAAAGGGATATTACCAATGGAAAGGAAACACAATATTCGATCTGAGCAATTTAGCAATTTGGGATAAAGTGACTTTTACGGATAAGCTTTGTGAACATCTTTTAGAACGTGATAGAAGCCAATGGGAAATTGTGATTTTCGAGGAATGTCAATTGTTTATTCCTAACAATGCATTGAGAGACCTTAAACGGTATGGTAATATTCTGAAGCTTGTTAGCATTGGAAGGAACTATCATTTACGCTATGGATTAGTGAGCCAATTCCCTTCGTATGTCGATAAGTTTTTCGTTAGAAACACAATGCTACGTTATTATGGTTGGATTCATGAACCCAATGATATGCGTTATGTTAGGCAACTACTCAGTAAGGAATATGCGGAGATGCTGAAGACTTTGAAGGTTGGAGAATTCGTTTATCAAAACGGTAGCCAAATCAGAAAGATTCAAGTACCACTATTTCAGAAGCTAGTTCCTTCAAGTGGAAAACAAGCGAAATCGGGGTTCAACATTGAATACCAATATGCAGAGGTGCGAGCATGAAAATAGTATGTCCACAATGTAACGTAGAAGGCTTCTTAGAGATTCGAGGAAGCAACTATCGAATCAAACATTATGAAGGTTTCATTAATGGTAAACGAAGATACGTTATTCATTCTATCGACAAAATGGGAATCAACCATGGGAATCAACCATGGAACAACCCTTCGCAAGGCGGAAGTCGCGGGTTCAAATCCCGCCCGGTCCACAGAACCTTTTTAGAACAGAGGTTTAAACTGGCTTTTCTGTTTGTGTGTGCCTTTTGGGTGCGGCTTTGCCGACTTAGATCACAATAAAAATGGGGTGTGAGGGATGTTTGTTAGTTTTGTTCATACTATGACACATGTAATGTTTTTCCGTCGTAGTTTACTCTTCACATGTATCAGGTATAGACATGTGCGCGGGGCTGAGAGAGTGGGGTTCGGTTAGAGGGTAAACATGCCCTTTTTGATTATAGGCTTTCCGTCCAACTCTACTGTGGGTTTCGTCGCGGTGATGTGGAAGCTCCAGTCGCTCTCGTTCTTCCCGCCAAGTTCCCTGTTGTCGCCTATGCTCAGGGTAGCTGTTCCCAAGACTATTGGGTTGTACAGGAATCCTGTTTTCGCCTTAGGGTTTATTCCAAGGGTAAAGGCTCCAACCTTGTCCTTGTCTCCTGTTCCTCTTTCCCACGTAGCCTTAATTGCCTCAACATTCTTTCCTCCTTTGAAGGATGTCAATTTTCCACCCTTGAAATTCCATTTGATGTCGTGGATTAACATGCCATACTGGGGTTCAGGGATATCGGAGACAAAGGTTCCCTTTGCGCTTGTTTCTGTGGGTGCGAGTGAGACGCTTCCACCCGGCAACGTAGCGAATACTGCTCCCTTTTCTATGTCTTCGTCATCGATCACGCCGTCGTAGACGTGGATGGGTCTGTCTTCTAATCTGAAGGTTAAGTCTGTTCCTTTAGCGGTTTTAATGTGAACTTCACTCGCTTTTTCCAAGGCGTTTGCGAGCTTCTTTCCCAGCTTCTGCATGTCCTCGTACTTTACATCCAAAGCGGCGTTAACGTTCTTTTTCCATGCAGCGTAGTTGAAGCCATAGGTCTTGGCTCTGTGAGGTGTGACGTGGCCAAGCATTATTTCCGCTGAGCGGATCTTCTTTTCAAGGAACTTATCAAAGAAGGGTCTCTCGGCTTTGAACATTGCGCTCCATCTGTCAGCAGGGACTTTCTTCATTCTTTCAGGGTTTTCAGGACCTGAAATGAAGATGTTGGCTGTGGCTATGTCCATCATGGCAAGGCCGAAGGGATCCGTGGTTTTGAGGTAATCCATGGGAAGGTTGAGGAGTGTATCATAGTAGATTTCGTCGGTTATGAATTCCGTATGAGTCTGCGCTCCGGCTCTTCTGCACTCTATCGCGAAGGCTTCCGCCAAATCAAGCATGTGACGCCACGTGGATATTATCACTTTATCATCTTTCCTTATTCGAAGGCAAGTCTTGACGACGCTTTTTACAAACGGCGGAGTTGACATATTAAATCCCGTAGCAAGGTTGACTGACACATCTTATAAGCCTTGTCAAGCAGCAAACTTTTAACCTCTAGAGACATATTCTATAGAGGTGAACTGCATGTTATTCATAACTCTGCTTTCTCCTAAAGGAAAGGGAATGGACGCCATAAAATACCTGAAGAGTTTGAAGGAAAGGGGAAACATCACAATTCGAGACGTGTTCTTCACTTTTGGCCGCTACGACGGAATAATAATCTTTGAGGCCCCAGACGAAAGAGAAGCCATGAAATTCGTCATGGAAACAGGCTTCACAACACAGTACACTGTAGAAACTTTGGTGGCTGTCCCAGCAAAAGAACTCTAAACAGCATACGATTCTCTGCAGCCTATGGCGGGCCCGCAGGGATTTGAACCCTGGGTGTCCGGTCTGTTTTCAGATTTCCGGCTCCGAAGGCCGGCGCCTTAATCCACGCTGGGCTACGGGCCCGTAGAATAGAATAGCTTTAAACAATTAAAAGGGTTCCGAAAATCCTTAAAAATAGTTAAAGGTTTATAGTAGTTGGTGTTGTTGGGGCCGGTAGCTCAGCTTGGCTGGAGCGTTCGGCTGATAAAGGTGCAGAAACCGAAAGGTCGCCGGTTCAAATCCGGCCCGGCCCACTTTGAAGTTATTTGTGGTTGCGGAAAAAGCATTAGATTACGCGTTGTGCAATGTGTTATATGCCGCAGATCGTACGCTCTAAAGCTATCTTGACGGTGGGGGAGTCGGTGGAGGGGGCGGTGGAGGATGTCTCAAGGAACGTTGTTTCGACGCTCTTCTTTTTAAGTATACTATCCCTAGAGCCAAAAGCAACACAGCGGAAACAGCTATGATTATTATCGCGGTCCATGGCAGGACACCAGTGGGATAGAGCAGATTGCTGATTTCCGCACTGGAGATGCCGGGATGCAGTGTGAACTGCTGTCTGATTTTCCATGCATGCATGCTGTCAGGTGGAGACTTCGCTTTCTAAAAGAGAAATACGAGTACGTGGAGATTCCAAAAGAGGAGTATGAAAAACTGCAACAGGCAATAAAGGATATGGGGATGCCGTTCCTGAGCGCCAGCAGCTTCATAGACCAACAAATAAAAAGCCTACTGGAAAAATACGCTGAACGGGCAAGACAAAAGGAAGAATACGAGAAAAGAAGCCGAAAGAGAGGATAAGGATAAAAATATAGGTTGTGCTTCAACATGTAGTAAAAACTGGTGATTGCGCGTGGGCTACACATATGTGGATCTTGTCGTAAGAGGTAGGATTTCAAGAAATATCAGAGCCCTAGTGGACACTGACTCAGCCTATGTAGTTATGGATCCTAAAACTATTTCTGAAATAGGACTTCATGAAACGCCTTTTAAGGTTGAATTAACCCTTACAGATAAGAGGAAAATTAAAGCAAGGCTCTATCTGGCTGAAGTTGAAGCAGAGAGTAGAAGGGGCCCGGTCTTTGTTGCGGAGCTAGATGTGCCCACGCCAATATTGGGAGCTTACGCCCTTGAAACCCTGGGTCTTGAGCCAAACCCCGTTACCGGCAAGCTGGAGGTTGTTGGACCCGAAGGAGGATACCTACTCTAAAATTAAAAAGACAACTTTCTTTATTCCTCTTAAAGGTTAAGCTGCTTATGTTTTCTTTGCTCCTATGATTAGAAACCAAGGGATGCGGTCGTATTCGTTTCCAAATTCCCTATAATGCTCCCTCATAACCCGCTTAGAGGGAACTGGTTCTTCAAAGTCTGTGATGGTAAAGCCGTTTCGAATTAGCGTTTTAATGTAGTCTGAAAGTGGACGATGAAAGCTATAAGTGGGTGGCCAGTCCAGATATTGCCAAACTTCCATGCTTCTCTCAAAGTATCTGTCAACCTTCCAGTAAATCCAATCTTCTTTACGTTGGCTATCTTGTGGCGTCCTAACCCATCCATGAACCGGCGGGCTTGAAAAACAAGGATGCATAATGGAAAAGATTAGTTCCCCATTTTTCTTAAGAACACGATAAAGCTCTTTAACACCTTTTTCTAGATCATGCACATCCATTAGTGCGAGGTTGGAGATAACCATGTCAAATGTTTCATTTTGGAACATTGGTAGGTTGCTTAGAGTTCCAATATAATACTTGATTCCAAGATGAGCCTCCTTTTCCTTCTTCTCTGCAATTTCAATAAACCTCTTTGATAGGTCCAGTCCAACCATTTTGGCACCTTTCTTTGCTAGCAACCTGCAAAGGTAACCGTTTCCACAGCCTGCGTCTAAAATAGATAAATCTTTAACTGACCCTATGAGGCGGAAGATTGCAGGGTCGATGACATATTTTCTGTTCATGTCCCCGTATTCTGTATATCCACTATTCCATTTATCAGCGAGTTTATCCCATGCTTGTGAAATTTGTTCCTCAGTAACTACTCCCTTCTTTAATGGAAAGTACAATGAGGTTCCTGCTGGTAATTTCGTTTCGGGGTCCAAGCCTTTACGTTTCTTTAATACATCGGGGTGTAATTGCCATGGATGCTTGCCTAAAAATTCTAGATAATCCAAAGCTGGGTGATGTTCGCCGCAGACACCGCATTCAATGCTATAGTAATGTTTCCAATTCCAAAATTTGCGATGAACTACCTTATGGCTTTTTGCACATGACAAACAAATAAACCTAAGCGCCTTTTAACACCACGTTATTCCGTTAAAATGTCTTGGCTTTCCGCAAATGCTGCAGACGAACCTCCAATGCCAATCACACCGAGGGTAATCACTCTCGACATCTCTGGTTGCTTCACGCAGAGGATAGCCACCATCAAAAGAACGAATTATCTGGCAGTATTTACAAATCATTTGCTTAATTCACCGAACGACTAATACAGCAAACAACTAACTTATAAAAGATGTTCGTCCAGTAAAATTCTTGGTTTAGAATCTTTTTACGAGGAAGTAGCTCCAGAGCTTGAAGTCTAATCTTTCAAGCAGCCTTTTCACATTCTCATTCCAGTAATTCACGAGAAGACCCACTTTATCAACGCCTATAGATTTTAAGTATGTAATAGCATCGTTGAGTAGAGCTGTGCCTATTCCCATATTTCTATACTCTTTGAGGACGAAAAGGTCCCAGATGTAAGCTGACTTCCATGTCACATCCATGACAACACCTTCATAGTTGTGCAGCCTTTTAACAGATACACAATAGCCAACAACCTCATGGTCTATCAAAGCCACTTTCACCAGGTTAGGGTCTTGTCGATATATGCCAATGACAGCCCTAACCCATTCACTCAAATATTTCCGAGGCGGGTCCCAACCCATCTCTATCTCGCACAGTTTTTTCAGTTTTTCCAGTTCTGAAACTCGTTCTGTTGCAAAAAGCTCTATTTGGAACATTAATAAACCCCCTACTCAATTCGTTAAGAAGGAATAAATATTCCTATGAAAAAGGCTTCTTTGCTTTTGTCATTTTGAAATTATGTTGATTTTGTCAACCATTATTGGCGGAACATAGGTCCTGAGGAATGTTGGCCGGATTTCGCTTCCTATCTCAATTAGGTTTTTTATTGCTTGAAAGGCGTTACCTGATATCATCGTCTCTTTTAGGGGGTATTTGATTTCGCCTTTCTCTACATAGCTTGCTTGCTTCGCTATTCCAGAAAACTCTCCGCTCTCTGGTCGCACATTACCGCTGAAGCGCCTAACAATTATTCCTTTGTCGACTTCTGAAATCATTTCTTCGAGTTTCTTCTTTCCAGCTTTAACCATTAGGTTTGAAACGGCTATTAACGGAAGCATGTTGTATCCTTCTCGATGGGCGTTGCCCGTTGAGTTTTTTCTTTCCTTGTTTGCTGTGAAAGAGTTGTGGAGAAAGCTTTCCAGTTTTCCACGTGTTACAACTGGTGTTTTCTGACGTGGAACTCCTTCAAAGTCAAAGCTTGAGGAGCTTATTCCTTTTGGCAATAATCCATCATCAGTCACGGTTAACTTTTCAGATGCAACCTCTTCTCCAAGTTTCTCAGCCCAAAGGCTTCTTCCCCGTTGGGCATTATCCGCATTTACGCCACTTATTATGGGACTCATCAAAATGGTTGCGGCTGGATCGGAGTCTAGAATGACTCTGCCAACGAAAGGTTCCACAGCTTTTGGTTTAAGGGATGCAAGGGCTTTCTCTGCAGAGACTCTGCCAATCCTTTCTGGGGAAAAATCGTCCACGGACCTTGTAACGTCGTATTCGAAAGCCATACTGGATGTTTCACCGTATTCCTTTGCTACGCAAATAAGGTAACCCTGTAGAAGAGTGGTTTTTTCTTCCGCCTCAATTCCATGTGAGTTTGAGATGGCGACTTCATTTATGATAGTTGAGAACTTTCCATCGTCAATGTCTACTCGCTTGTCATATCCTTTAGCCTCGTCATACGCCAGCATTGCAAGGTTTAGAACCTCATCGCCGCTTAGACCAGCAGTTTTCTCATCGTATATCCCATTCGGGGGATTTGGAAGCCTTGCAGATGTTGGAAGCGAAACCCAATCAGGGTTAGGGATTGATACATTAGCAAGGCTTTTGGCGTTGCGGCAAGCTTCTTCTATGCTTGCTTTTGAAAGTGTCGACGCGAATGCGAATCCGAGTCTTTTATCCTTTATTAGGCGTATACCTATTCCGCGTTGGTTTTTAATTCGTTCACTTTGAATTTCAGCCCTTTCCAAAACTACCTCAACGATCCGTTGGCTTTGAGCGAGGGCTTCCGCCTCATCTACACCCATCTTCTCACAGTACTTAACGGAAAATCCGGCAAGGTTTGCTAGGCTCATCTTACACCCCCCATAAGCACTTTTGTTCTTAGGCTCGCACCGCCTATTCCAGCATAATTTACCTGTTCTTTACCGCACATTCCGGTACTCATTGCGAAGTCTTTTCCGACGGCATCCACGTTTTTTAAAACTTCAAAAGCGTTACCGCTTATTGTGACTCCACGAAAGGATTCAGTAAACTTTCCATTTTTGATTCTTATTGCCTCTTGTGTTCCGAACATAAATTCACCATTAAAGTCAGCTTGTCCTGCAAGTCCACCTTTCAGGAAAAATCCTTCTTTTATGTCTTCAGCCAACTCTTCTAGTGAGTAGTCACCAGCCTGAATGAAGGTGTTTCTCATTCTAATGATGGGGTCGTACTCAAAGTTCCATGCCCTAGCATTTCCAGTTGGGCTGACGCCGAAATGTTGTGCTGTTTCACGCGAGTGCAGGAAACCACGGCAAATGCCCTTATCGATTATTACAGTTCTCTGCGTCGGGACACCCTCATCATCATATTTCATTGTTCCAAAACCACCGGAAAAACGTCCATCATCAACTAATGTAACTTTTTTGGACGCAACCTCTTTCCCGATTTTGTCAGCAAGGAAACTGCCGCCAAACACCAAATCTGCTTCAGAGCAGTGTCCAACAGCTTCGTGAGCTAACAGCCCTACAATTCTGTTCTCCAAAGTTACATGAAAAAGTCCGCCGGGTGCAACCTTAGCTGACACAAGTTTGCTTGCCCTTTCAGCAGCGGTCTTTCCAGCATCGGTTAAAGGAGTTTTCTCCAACACTTCCAGCCCAGACTCTTGTCCGATAGTTTCGAATGCCGACGCAATGTTGCCCTTTTCCCTTGCAATGACCATTACGCTGCCAAAGCAGCGGGCAAGTCTTTGTGAAATTTTTGCGCCTTCTGAACTTAGGAATGCCAATTCATCGTCTACTATGTTGAAAGTTACCGTGTCTGAAACTATATTTTTAGAAAAGCCGCGAACATCCTTGTCCACATCTATTACTAGGCTGACTAGTTCCTCCCTGCCGATCTTGCGCGGATCGATTTTCATTGAAGTTTCATATTTGTCAAGGTGGGGTTTAATGCTTGCTAGCTTAACTGCGCGTTTCTTTTTGGATTTTGAGGCTTCAGCCAAAGAAGCAGCACCTTCTAGGATTTCTTTAATTTTACCTTTTTCAAGTACGGTTGTAGAGGAGAAGCCCCAACTTCCGTCTATAAGGGTTCGTGCACACACACCTTCAATTATTCCGCTATTTAAAACGTCAATTTTTCCATCTTTCACAGAAACGGTGAATGTGTCTCTTTTGTGGTGGCGCAACTCGCTGTAACCGCGGCTTTTCTTTAGGCATTCCTTTAACAAATCAACAATCATGTTAAACCATCCGTTTTAGTTATTGCTTGACCTTTAACAATAAAAATTTTGCCATTCCTTTCTTTTATTACAGTTTGGAAGCCGAAAAGCTGAAATTCTGATTGAGCTAAATAATTGTGCTTAGTGATTGGTATGCCCTACTATATTCTGTTGTCCAATTTGACGGATGAAGGATGGAAAACCGTTAAGGAAAAGCCAGAAAGGATAAAGGAGGTCAACAAGGAGCTTCAGGACTTTGGTGTTCGTGTGATAAGCCAACACGCTGTTTTGGGACCCTACGACTTCGTGAACATTGTGGAGGCTCCGAACAACGAGACCATTGCTAAAGTGTCTATTGAGCTTGGGTCTCGAGGAACAATCAAAATCTTGAGCATGGCTGCGATTCCCATAGACGAGTTTATAGCGTCGATGAAGAAGCGCTAAAACTCTCAAACACCACTCTTTTTCTATTCCAATTATTAACTTTCATTTGTGCCAGAAAGCACCAAACCCCGTGCGGATTTGCGAAGCTAAGTTACATAGTCTCTGTAATTTAGTCGTATTCAAATTCAGATTCCGAGTTCATACAAGTTAAATGTGTAATTCCATAAACATCTTTCCTCGATCAACAAAGGCTGGTTTAAGAGAGTGCAGTCCCCATCTCCATTACTGCCGGAGTTCTTTGCACTACTGGGTATCGACCTGTTTCTAATGCTCAGTCTGCTGACTTGCCTGCTGGAGGATCGCCTTCCTAAGGCGGTTTCATATGTCTATCAAATAGCAGCTCTAGTAGGGTTCGGACACCTCATAATCGGCAGAGATTTCCTAGCCATATTCGGGGACTACATGCGGTTCTGGTACTGTTTCTTCTACCTCATCGTGGCTTTAGCTAACATCATAGCGGTCGGCATCTATTTAGCGGTTCTAAAAAGGCAGTGGACTCTTGCAAGGGTCTGGTCGAGTGCTATAGCTTTTCCAGCGACCATGTTCTCCTTATTCTTTGTCTACGAGTATGGCTTGATGCAGGGCGCTGTTTTTCACTTGGCTCTACAGATCAGCCTTTTAGTGTCTGCAGTTCTTATGGGGATAAGCATCTGCGCTTTCTTTAGCCCGGAAATTGTGAAGAAAGTGTTTGGAATGAAAAAAGAGGTGAGAGATAGTGAACTTGAGAAAGATAGCGATCAGGAGACCGCTGAAGCTGTTGTTCCTGCTCCTTACATCGATGCTCATAGCAACGGCTAGCGCTGCTGTTTGCTACTCCATGTTGATGCAACCCGCTGTAACCATTACCGGAGCTCCAATAAGGTTTGCTCAAGGAAACGACTGGCCAAGCGGATCAACGATGGGAACAAACCAAACATGGGTTAGTTTGGCCCTCAAGGCCTATCCGAACGTGACTTTAATATATGAGCAACCCCTCAACGTGAGCAACACTGATTTAGCCAGTCACACTTTTAGACTGCGCCACGTTTCGATTACGCCCGCCGATGGCAATCCTGATGTGGGCAACTTTACGTTCATTAACTTTGTCGTAAAGGATGCGGCTGGAGTTTCTCAGGCTTCGTTCAACTACACAGTATCGGGGACAACATGGATTACACCGTCTACCACGTCATACCTTACCTTGCCAGCGAACACGCAGTGGATTATCTACATTGAAACAAAAGCGGTGGCTGGAGCACTTGGTAACATCGTGGCAAACATACAGATATCGGTGGACGTGACTGAGTAGTCCATCTTCTCCATTTTTCTACCTGAAACGTGATGCAAGTATGAGAAAGCATAGTGTCGAGGCCCGTAGTGCTCATCGTTGGGTTCTGTTAGTGGCGAGTCTGTTGGTTTTGTTGGTTTTTTTGTTCCCGAATGTGGCCGGGAGTGTTTACACATCTTTATCGATGGAACCTTACACGACAATTACAGCGCCTCCAGTCATTCTTGAGGCTGGCACAGCTGGCACCAGCACGATCTACACAAACAACACAAGCGCCAAGGTCAGCGTTTCAGCGCCCGTTGGCTTAGAGTATGGTCGTGCGTTTAAATCGTCAAATGTGAGGGTGTCGACCACTTCAGGCACTCCTGTAGATGACTCTGAGGCTGTTTTGAACATCAACTTGGATAAGACTTCGCAGATCTTCATAATTTATAACGCTGGGAACAAGCGAGGATCAACTGAAGACTATGATGGCAAAGGGTGTGCCATCAATATCGACGGGGCAGATGTAGCCTTTTCGTGGCAATCTCCGTATGGCAACAATAAAGCGAATTCAGTAACGGTTGCTTATGCAACTGCCTTGACCGCGGGTTCTCACACTATCAAGGGGAGATTTTTCGCCAATTATCCTGGCTACACTGTTGGAATTGATACGAGGCAGATTGTGGCTTTCTGGTTTCCAAACGTGGTGACGACGTATGTGAGGTCGATAACCGTGGCAACAACCACGTCAGCTACACCCGTTGATGACCCTCAGGCAATTTCGACTTTCACGCTTAGCAGTGATTCAGTAGCCTTTATCATATATAACGCGGGAAACAAGCGTGGTTCAACGGAGCCAGCGACAGGAAAGGGGATAACCATCAATGTGGATGGAGCTGACATTGCCACAAGACAATGGCAATCTCCTTACGGCGCTAATAAAGCCAACTCTGTTACAATAGTTTACACAACAGCATTAGCTGCGGGTTCTCACACTGTCAAGGGTAGGTTCTTTTCAAATGCTGCCGGCTCCACAACAACGATAGATGAGCGACAATTAATGGTGTTTTGTTTTCCAGCCAGTTTAGTTACGTATGGATTTGTTCAATCAACGACTTCTGTTTCTACATCTTCGGGAACTCCCGTTGATGATACTCAAGCGGTTTTAAGTCCCACATTGACGAAGGATTCAGATAGCCTAATTATGTATGTTGGAGGAAGCCCTCATGGCGCAACTGAGGACTATGATGGAAAAGGAGTTCAACTACAAATTGACGGTGCTGACAAATCGAACTCCACTTCGTGGCAGTCTCCCTATGGTAACAATTATGCGGACTCGGCCACATCCCTATGGTATGAACAACTAACGGTGGGTTTCCATACCATTAAAGGCAGATTTTTCGCCAACTATGCAGGATATACTGTAACCATTTCCCATCGCCAACTCCTAATCTTAGCATTTTCCAAGCCAGCCAACTACGATTACGTCCTCAGAGTTATTAACCAGGTCACGAATGATTGGAAAGCGAACTTGAGAGTTTATGACAGTTCCAACATTGGTCGCCTATTAAGTCTAAACATAAGTTTTCATGATGGCACCACAAACAACCAGATAGCTGTCAAGAATGGAAACATCACCCAGTCAGAGGGCGCATTTTATGACCTAGCAGGGTCCACGACTATATACATAAGCATTAGCAACATCCAAGCAAGCACAAGCGGAACATCGTATCTATACGCTTACTTGAAAATCCTATCACCGGGCACATCAACTTACGCCCTCTATATCATCACCTTTGAAATCACATAACATTCGAAGCCTGTTAGACCACTTGACCTCTAATCTAGACACAATTGCATCTCCAATAAGCTACGTCTCAACAGATAAAAAACGTGAGGCACATGACAGAACCACAGATTCAACCTATATATAAGGGGCTATAACCAACACCGAGAACAAACACATCAGAAAACTCATCCAAACTGAATTTAAAATTCATAACTTCCTTATCGTTTAGTAGCACATGCGTCACGCGCGCTAAAATTAGAAGTCAGTCAGCTGATTCGGAATTGATATGAGACAGATTGTAGGGTTATGGTTCCTAAATGTAGGATGTTGAAGTGTGACTTCTTCCTTATACATCTTTTTCTGATTCTTTTAGGGGTCATATCCCCGGTCTCTTGCTTCTTTTATAATTTTGCCAGCTATATCTTTAATATCCTTCTCAGCTCTCTCCTTAGCGATTTTATACACTATGCTTGGACTGATTTTAGCGTACACATGGATCAGTAGATTTCTAAATCGGATCATGTCTCTAAACGATTTCTTCTCAGCATCACCTAGGACTCCTTCTTCATGGAGTATTTCAGCCAGCTCGCTGTATTCTTTCGGTTTCTTTGCGCCGAGTAAAGAAATAAGTCTCGACGACATATCTATTAAGCATTGAATCGATAACTGAAGCAGATGTAATGTTGAATAATACAGTTGGGGTTTTGATAAAAACTCTTTCTCCGACTTTACGTCCCGCAAAACCATTTCCAAATTATTCAGATATTCATCAACCATGGCTAAGTACTCATTCAGCCTTGCCATGAACATACTCCCTGATTAGAGATTTACGCATTTGATCGAGAACTGGCTTAAAATCCATAAAAGACTTGAGAATGCGAACTTCAAAATCTACCCTCTTTTCAACATCTCTTTCAAAAACAACAACGCCCTCACTTACCACCTTATATGCCAACTCAAGATCGGCATCGTTTAGAATAAGCAAATTGATTTTCTCATCCTTTACACCCAAACTCATTGCCAAATCATCAACCAACCTAACAAAATCGTATGGGTCCTCAAAGCCCCGAGAAATCAAGATTGCAAAATCCGCGTCACTGTCTTCGGTGAAATCCCCTCTGGCTCTGGAACCGAACAAGTAAGCCACATCAACCTCTCCGTACCTTGAAAAAGATGCACCGAGCTTTTTCGACATAGCCTCGCGGTTCAAACCCTTCACCATCACTATCTAAAAGATAAAGTACCCTTATAAATTAGAGTGCACCAGAAAATTCCCAAACATTAACTTCTTTAAATCATTTCTCAAACTTGTCCATAAGCTCGCAGGACCGATATGGACTTAAAATTCATAACTAATTTATCGTATAGAAGCACTTGCATTTCCCGTATGTCTGAGAAGCACATGACCCAGGTTTGGATCAGCTGGGAAACCTACAGGCGTTTGCTTGCTGTCCGTGGAGAACTGCAGAGGCGCGACGGAAAAATCAGAAACATGGACGAGGCCATAAGCGAGCTTATCGCCTTCCGGAAGCAACATTCAAAGGTTTTGGAAAAAGCCGTAAAGTGAATTAGCCTTCATCATACTCCGTTGGTTCTTTCGCTGCTTCTTCGCTGATCTCTACTCCCGAGAAGGCCTTCTTAATCCCTAAATAAACCGTCAAACATGTGAGTATCATCACTCCTGTTATGAGGGAAGATGCTGCAAGCATCACAAGCTGCTTCTTTACGGCATCATCCACGGCTTGAAAGGACAGAAACGCGAAATAAAACGATAGGAATATGCAGACTGCGAGGACAACCACCGTCATCGATTCCACCTTCAAATATGAACACGCTATCCTGTTGTGCTTCAGACCTCAACTAAACTGCCATTCAAAAAGACTTTATGAATTTTGAATTCATAGCAAAGCTAAAACTATAGAGAAAAACACAAAAAAAGGGAAAAAAGTTTTTTGTTGAGTTTAGAGAGCCAGCTTCGTGTTAGGTTTATTTACAGTAAAGCTCACTTTCCTTTTTTCTTTACTTCCTTCTTTTTCTTTTTTTCACACATCCCTGTTTCACCATTCAAACACACGGACTCATGAGCAATTATTCTTTTATGAAGCTTCACATAAAAGCTTTATTGTGGAGAAGCCGCACAAACTAAAAGTGAAAGACCCTTTATAGCAATAGATGTGAACCATGTTATGAGCAAGCCTAGGCTTTTCGATAGACCTGAGTGCAAGAACTGCGTTTTCAGAGGAGGTAGCTACTGCTGGAACCAATGCCCATACAACATCTGGCGAAAAAGGTAACTAAATGGTAGGAGAAGTTTTCGATACACTTGCCAAGGGGCTTTTAGGTTATGAGTTACATTTACGGATAAAAATTTATTGTGACGAAGGGTTTCTTCGTTTATTCAGCATATTCTGATAAATCAGTAAAGTTTAAATAGCCTGATTGCTCTGTTATGCAGTGGCGAGAATTATGCCAGACTTCCCCAAGTCGGCTGGAGCGAGTGAGGTGCGTTGCATTCCTGCGGCCTGTTGTAAGCTCGAGGCTTTAGTGCCCATTGACGAAAGGGGTCAAATAGTGTTACCCAAAGAAATAAGGGAAAAAGCTGAAATCAAGGCTGGAGACAAATTAGCCGTAGTTACATGCGAAAAAGACGGAAAAGTCTGCTGCATCTCTATAATAAGGGCAGAGGAATTCAAAGAAAGCATAAAGAAAACCTTCGGACCCCTATTAGAAGAACTCCTACGCTAATCTTCCTTCAACAACTAAACCTAAACCATATTCCCCTTTTCTTTACCAGAAAACATAAATTCCAGAGTTATTCGTTAGTTTGAAGTCGTCAATCTAATTGGCTGTTTCCATTAAAATAGGAAGGTGCCTGAATGGTCGTCCAGCTGAAAGGGGAGAATCGAATTAAGAAGTTTAGACGTGTTGCTGAAGGGCTTGCTTCGAAGATATCTGCGTGTGAAGGCGTTACTGGGATTGTTTTTATTGGCGGTTTGGTGAGGGGCTTCGCAGACAAGTTTTCAGATTTGGACATAACAGTCTTCCTAAACAAAGAGATGAAAAGCTCAGAAAGAAGATTTATAGTTTGGGTTTAGATGAGGGAAGGCGTTCTGGCATCGACATAGATTTGGAAGTGCATTTTCTTGAGGATTTTGAAAGGTGGAAATGGGATGAGGCGGATAGGTGGGAGTTTTCTAAGGCTGAGATTGTTTTCGACTCAGAAGGAGAAGTTAAGAAAGTATTTGGGGAGAAGTTGAGGGTTCCCAAGGATTTTTGGATTAAACGGGTTGTGGCTTGTGCAGAATATCTCAAATGGTACTGCTGTCCGACGAGAGAGGACATCGGCACCGTTGCCGAGTCTTGGATTGAAAGGGCAGACCAAGTATCAAAATATTATGTTGAAGAAATACTTTGCCTAGGCAATTGGATTCGTTCACGCCATTAAAGGGAAGTATCCTCGACTCCTTAAGCTTATCTGCGATTGGAATCATCTGATAGGCCGAAACAGCCAATCATCAGCCATACCTTGCTCATTGGCAATACTGCGCTAATATTATCCTATCCATAGTGTTTCTGGCTGGTTTTTAAGGTGTTCGTCGCCCGTTAGTACTTTTGCATTGAGAAGCTTAGCTGTTGCAAGGACTATGGCATCAAAAAGGCTTGGAGCCTTGATCTCTGCTTTTTTTGCTTCCTGCGAAAGGTGTATATAGCATTTTGCTGCTTCTACGGCTGTTTCTATGTTTATTGAGGTTATGTCCGAGGCTTCCGTGATGATTTTCAGTCTATCCGTAATGACCTCCTGATTTATCTTTTCTCTCAAGTACTTACGGGCGATTTCCGCTAGCACAGTGTCCGGCGTGCAGACTTCGGTTGCATTCTCAAGATTTTCTTTTGCCCTTTTTCCCTTGTTGCCTCCTATGAAAATTTCAATCCAAGCGTAGGTGTCAACTACGATCTTCACCGCGGTCCTCCTCAGTGAAAGGCCTTATTCGATTTTTGTCTAAGCCAAATGCCTTACTAATTGCTGTTTTGCGCTGTTGCTTTAAGAGGGTTTGTATGGCCTCGTCAAGGCTTCCGACTTTAAATTTCTGCCTTAAACGCTCCAGCATCTCTAATGTTGCCCTTGAAACTCTCACGGTTGTAGCTTCACTCAAGATATCACCATACTAATATATTATTATACTTGTATATAAATGTGCTACGTTTCCTAGCATGCGGATGCGTAGAGCCCCTAGTAGCCTTGGATTAGCCTAACTTAGAGACCCAACAATAAAGATAAAGAGAAAGCATGAAGCAGGGTGCGCTTACACAACTTACAAGCCAGAAGCTATGTTCCTTTCTTAAGAGAAATCTCTCACCTGTATGTCAATTAGTTTTAACTGCTTCTTTCTTCGGACGTATAATCAGAATTGTGCAGATAACACCAGCTAGCGTGCAAACTGCGCCGAGAAGGATGAACGAGGCGACCAGAGTCAAGGGCAGGATAACCTCAACGTTCACCCCTTCAGCGGGACTGAGGGCCTCTTCGGCGATCATCAAATCCCTTGTAAGCCAGCTCGGCTTTCCATCATAGTTCAGAACAGTCAGCCATGCGCCTCCTTCACCAAACAATTCTCCAATTCTCAGGTCTATCTTGGACAGGTCGCCCTTCGAGAGCACAAACTCTATGGGCTTTGGGCTTTTCCCTAGAACCGTGTAGTACATTTTCTGCATAGGCTCGTAATTCTTTTCAACTTTTTCTTCGGTCAGAAGGAACAGTGTTATCTCGGTTTCTCCTGGAACTGGACTCGTGATAACAAGCGGATAGTACAGAAAGCTTGAGTTAAACCGGTAAAGTATTGGGTCCACGCTCCTTTCATTGGGTGTGACTGTTATCAAGTCTAAAACGTAATAGTGGAATCCTCGACCCATGTAACTTTTCACGACAGATTCAAAGCTTCCCAGTGAGGCGGTTTCATTGACTTTACTGGCTTGTAAGAAATTCTTGATCCAATCAACCAGTTCGTTGGCGTCTGTTGCCTTGACAATCGTGAGGTTGTGGGCGCCTATCTGCTCGTTGAAGACAATTTCCACGCTTCCTGAACGAGCCGACTCCTTTGTCGAATACATGAACGTGTTTACACCCTCTTCCCATATCAGCCTCTGGACCTCCTCGAAGCAGCCAAAACTCGCGGGCTCCACTTCTGGTTCGGATGGAAGCGGAAGCAACTCCAACACTAGGGTTTCGTCGCTTGAGGTTACATCCGTCGAAAGTATCAAAATCTCCTCTTGACCGTTCCAAGCCAAGATGGCTTTCTGCCCAGGCTCATACACCGAAACCCCATGCGAAATGGGAATCATTCCCCTGTCAGCATAGACTAACGAAACAGAAAAGAGAATTAGAAGGAAAAACACGGTGCACACGGAAATTTTATGCAAACTTGACCCTCAAATAAAAAGCTTGTTCCAAACTAATAAAACTAAAGATTAGAACAGACAACTCTAGAAACTAGAACGAACAAGCAACATGGTATATATGTTTGTTATCCAACAGACCCAGAGGATTTTTCCAAAATAGGTAAACTTTTGTCTGCAGAAGCACCCCAACAATCTTGATTAGTTTAGCTACTTTTGGTAGCTCTGCATCTTTGATGGTTTTAACATAGTCAGCTTTTCTGCCATAAGTCACACGCCGACAGGCTTCAAACTCTTTCATAAACCTCGGATGCCCATTTTCGATGAAAGCCTCTTTCAACGCAGCTAACTCTTTCATTGTTAAAGTTTCAAGCTTTTCTTTAACGTGTCTTTCGCTGCCCAAGAGCTTAAGGTTAAATCCTAAACGAGAGAGAACCTCAGAAATCCGCAAAACCTCCTTTCTTGGCGGCTGTTCAGCTATTTTTGCATACCTGCCTTCTCTGCGAACGGATTGTACTTGGCCATGACAGCAACCATCTCATGCATGCATGCATTTTGAAATACCTCTTATTACCATTGATATGAGCTGGCTCATCAAGAACCGAGACTGGCATATAGGGAGCCCACAATCAATTGATCTCTGGTTTAGACAGCCAGCTGCCGTGCATGACATAGCTATAACGGACATCATACCATCAACCTACAAATGTTATCCAGGAGATGTTGTCGACATTCTAGTAATCGTTGAAAACAAAGGAACAAGCCCTGAGGCGTTCAATGTGACTTTGTATTATGACACACATCTAATAGCCAAAACCCAAATGTCTCAAGTTCTCGAAAATAAGACAAGCAGATCAATTCGACTTGAATGGAACACCACAAAGGTTCCCTTGGGCAGCTATACGATTAAGGCTGAAATCAGTTCAGTTCCGGATGAAGTGGATGTATCTAATAACGAGAAGACTGATGGAGTGATTACAATCGCATTATACGAGCTTTTGGTAATAGTTGTTGATGGTTTGGGTAACCCCATTCCAAGCGCTGTTGTCGAAATTATTGGACAACAACAAGCAAGCACTGATATTAATGGCAAGGCTCGCTTCTCGTTGGCCAAAGGGTTATATCAGGTGCGAGCATCCAAAGGAACTCTAAGCAGCTCTGTCAGCGTGAATTTAACAGGAGATACAGTTTTGAGGATTTCTTTGGTGCCACCACCATATGGTCCAAAGGCAGAGTTTACAGCATCCCCTGAAACAGCAATGGTGAATAAGCTTGTAAGGTTTGATGCTTCTGCTTCTCAGCCAGGATCCAATGGTACCCATACAATGTTGATATCAGAATATCGTGGGATTTCGGTGATGGAAACAAAACAACGACTACAACTCCGATAATATATCATAGCTTCTGTAGTTCAGGAATATATTATGTGACCTTAACTGTTTATTCACTAGGAGCCATTCCAGAAACAAATTTAACAAGCCGAAGAATAACAGTAATATCTATTCCAGTTGGAGGTTATTCACTCTCAACAGAAACGCATGCAACCGAAAAACCGCTAACACCTTACTTAGCTTTAATATCAATCTTGACGCTGGGCTTCACAGCAATTAAGCGTAAAACAACCAGAAAAACAAAATAACATCCCTTATTTTTTATGCTTCTGCACCAAACTCTTTGGTGTCCGGGCACGTTAAAGACAATTTCCTTGTTCCTCGCCTCTCTAACCAAAACCAGATCCCCACCAAAAACAGAACAAACAACCATTTCCCTATTCTGCCACGTTAGAGGACAGTCATGTCAGTTATCCCTACAGCCGCTATACGCCCCCTCCCATCATAATGAATTATCACCAGCCCATCCCTAGTCGGCTCACCCTCCACACGCTCCGCACACCTAAACCTTACAAAAGCGTCACCCACATCAACACCCTATACCACCTAACATAAGTTATTTTTCCAAACTCTTCAGCATGTTTTGAATCACTTGTTTAAGCGGCGGTATGTCATCCTTCGCCGTCTCAGACGTAAATCACTTCCTTCAAAATACGCTCGCCAATCCTCGGCTTCAAAGCCTTCTTCGACACAAGATCAACCTTCACACCCAACAAATCCGCCAAATACTCTTCTAAAGCAATAAACTCAAAAAACCCCACAGGTTCTTCAAACTCCACCAGAATATCAATATCACTTTTCTTCCCTCGCTCTCCCCTAACATAAGAACCAAAAACACCAATCCTTTACCTTAAACCTCCTCCTTAACTCACCCTTACTCCTAGCAAGAACCTTTTTTACCTTATCAACATCCCTCATGTCTATGCGCACTCCTTACCACCATTTTATGTTTAAACATCAATTTAAACATTCTAAACTCCTCTAAAAGAACAAGGCCCTCAGGATGCCTTCTCGCCTCTTCGCTCCGCCTCACCAACATCCTAAAAAACGCGCGCGTCCTCTCCCGCTCTTCATAAAAGCTTATAATAGTCTTAATAGCGTCGCTCATACGCAAGAATAAGCCCAGAGCCTATTTAAAAAACCTAACCCAATATTTCTTCAAGAACAGACAGCGTACTATCCTTTCGCGCCCTCATCCTCACAGCCTCCACCTCAACCCTAGTGAATTTGAAAACTGCTTTCACGTCATCCACATCCTTCAAAGCCCTCTCCCTCAGAACCGTTGCCTTAATCATGCGCAGCTTAGCCAAAATCAAATCCTCAGGCTTCTGATAAAAAGTCGCCAAACCCAAAATACTTCCAGCCCTCCTCTCAAGCGTTTTCCCAGACAATATAACATCAACCGTTAAGGGCGATTTACCATCCTTAAAAGTGACTATTTTATAACCAGACTTCAAAGCCTCATCAATCCTTTCCTCATCAACCACCAAGCCAGCCTGCTTCAGAGCTGAAACAAGCTTAGCCCGCCATCCCCTCCCAACAACTGCAACCACAACATCAATGTCCCTTGTAGTGCGAGCCTTACCATAATAGCTCGCTGCCAAAGCACCAGTAAACATATAATCTAACTCGAACGCGTTAAAACTCCCAACAACCCTCCTAACTAGCCCTTCAAAACTCTCCAGCCCTAAACACCACCCTTCCGCCTTTCGCCAAACATAAGCCTCTCTCTAACCCTTTCAATAAGCTCCTCCTCGCTTATGCCGGGATTCTGGTCTCTAACGCCGTCAGCACAGACCCTAACACAAACATCACTCATACTAATCGCCAAATTCACTTTCTCTTCAGGCTTCAACTTGCGCCAATTCAACCCAGACACACCCAAACAAACAATATTAGAGCAGCTTAGCTTTAAGAAAATTCCTCAGAGTTTTAGCTTTCTAATCAAAGCCCTAACCTTTTCCTGATCTTTCAAGAAATCCTCTATTATGGCGTTCACCAATTCATAAATTCGCAGGTCGTTCAACAAAGCCAGCTTCCTAATCTCCCTGTGCAAATCCTCCGAACCTCAACAACGGTTCTCTTGGCGCTCTTGTCCAACGCTCAAACCACCCTCGTAACCCTATACCCACTCAAACGGCACGCTTTGCCCACAGAACCTCCACCAAAGCTTTTGCCCACGCTTGCATTTGTCCAGCTAATCTCGATTAAATTTCCCGGACTTAATGTTTCGACTGCTTTTTGGAGTTCCTACCTTTCATGTTTTTCCAAACTTTAGATGGCGACCATGTTTACACCCTCCCGACATGAGGCTGTCTTAACCCGTTCAAAATTCTGTCAAGTTCGGCTTGCAAAATGTCCATGCATGCATGCAGATTGAGATTGTGCGGGACGTTCTGGCAGCTTGCTTGAAGGGTGCGAGTAAGACGAGGATTGTTTATGGTGTTAACCTGAATTTTTCTCGTTTGGAGAGGTATTTGAGGCTGCTTTTGGGTTTGGGTTTTGTTGTTGTGGGGGATGACCCTGCCGGAAGTGTTGTTTACAGGACTACTAGAGCTGGTTTGGATTTTCTTAATGGTTGTTTGAGGATGCAGAAGAGTTTGAAGAGAGTGTCTGTTGAACTGAGGAGTAGGGGTTAGGTTTTAGAGAGTTTTTAAAGGGATAGAGTCAATCTTTCTTTCTTAGTTTCTTCAGCGTTTCCATGAATTTTTCGCATGTTGTTTCCATTCTTGCATAGTATTCGGGTTTCCTGGTCTCATAAAACTTGTTCGCCATCAACAAACAATGGTCTAAGCTATGCATTAAATTCTCAACATCTTTCTCGCTTAGCTTTTCTACCACACGCTCGGCTTCTTCGATGAATTTCCTCGCCAAACCCACACCAACTATAAAAATGAGGTTTGCGGTTATAAGCATTCCCAACACGCTTATGTGAAGGTAATGTGGTTTTCCTCAGTCTTTACTGGTTTATTAGCAAGAGGGATTGCTGAGTCAACGTTGGTTATAGAACAATTTTCCTTTAAGTTTTATAGTTTTTTGATTGCCTCTAGTGTGTCGTGGTAGATGTTGGCGCTTATGTGGAAGTTTTCTTCGATTAGTGTTGCTAGCATTTGTTTGGCGTCGTCTTTTGTTATTAACTTTTTTTTGGTTGCTGTTAGGATTATGTAGATTGTTCCTCGTGGGCTTAGTCCGAGGCGTCTTGCCACCTCTCTGGCGTTTGACTGGTCGATGAGGACCACTTTTTCGTTTTTTTGTTTGGTGAGGATTATGGCTTGTGCTTCGCCGATGTCTATTCCTGTCATCTGTGCGAGTGCTTCGGATTTTTTTGTGTTTTCTGTGGTTAGGGGATTTGGGATTATCCATCCGTCGTTTAGTGCTTGTTCTATTACGTATGCGTCGGAATACCCCTTTGTTTTTCCGCGGTCTGTGGTTTCGATTTTTACTTCTGGTGGGATTTGTACTTGAGTGAATATTTCTTTGAGGAGGTGGAGTTTGCCCAGTCTTGCTAGGTATATGAGGGGTGTGGCGTTTGAGACCGGCATGTGTGGTCGTTTACTCCGTGAGGGTGGCTTCGATGTCTTCCTCAAGGTCTTTTGAGGTGTATTTGAATTGGATTCCTTGTTTGGCTGCTTGTTCCATCATTTCTCTGAGGGTTATTCCTGCGAGTCTTGCCGCGCGCCACAGTGTTACCTTTCCTTCTTGGTATAGTCTTAGGGCTCTCTCTGTCTTCCATTGTGCGATTGCTCTTGCGAGGAGTTTTCTGATGAGTGTGGCTCGGTCGGTTTTTTCTTCTTTTTCGATTTCTTTTAGGTCTTTTGCTATGTCGTCTGGTATGCGTGTGGAGATGATTTCTGTCATTGTTTTCACTGTTTACATTTGTTGGTAAACGATACATATAAACGTTTACGAGAAGAGTTATGATAAAATAAGGGTTGTTACAGTTTATTGGACGAGGAGGATTAAGAAATTAAGCGGAAGGGTTTAGATGGTGTCTATATTTTTCACGTGCCTAGTGAGAAAGAGAAGAGGTATGAGTTTCTTTTTTAGGTGAAGCCATGAAAATTGCGCGCGCATGCATGCATGCGCGCATAATACACGTGATGTTTAACGGTGTCCCCGATGCGTCCGGAGCTCCTCCGTTGTCAGGCAGCTCGGTTCCATACAGATAACTAGCGATATTGTTAAGAATGAACTGTTTTCCCTTTAGTGGCAACCAATCTAGAGCGTGGTGTGCAATCCAGTCGTGAGTGCCATAGTCGGGATTGGTTGGGTCGGTGCTGAAGCCCCCATTGCTCCAGCCAAGAACAGCCGCAAGGTTAGCGATTGTTCCGAGCAAAAAAATTGACAAGGCGAAAAAGACAGAAACGCACCATGTCCTTTTAAACAGACTAACCACCTTCACACTACTGTATTGGCTGCAGACTTAAAATTTACTCTAAATGTCTCTAAGATGGTCAAGAAGCAGATTGTGGGCGTCGCTTAACAATGTGCTAGGTACATGTATTGTCTTAGTTTACTCGCAACCTTGTCCAGTTTTGCCCTGCTCGCTTCCGTACTTGACGAACTCGCGGGGAGACTTGGGACAAGCGAAAGTGAAACCTTACGAATGGCGCTAATGGATTACGCGAAAGAACTAAGCCTGATAAAGGAAAGGATTCATAAGACAGGCAACCAATTTTTTGATGGTAAAGGGTAAAAGTTTCTTAAGTTTTTGGACGGCACTCAATTAAATGGGCTCTAATTCGGATTTCAGCTCGAAACCAGCCTATTTAGGGATTAAATTTAAAAGTTCACAAGTAATTTATTTATAAGAACCCCCAGCCTAGTTCAGAACGACTCCTAGAGGAGTTTATGATTGCCGAGAAAAAGTAGAGCCTTCGAGAAAATTCTGATTGAAGCAGTAGATGAGGCTTTAGCTTCTCTGGGAGAATCAGCCAAGCAATCAATCTACTTTCACCTTGAAGACAAGTTTAAAATAGCGAAAAACGACATTCCCAATCGCCTTGAGGACTTCGCAGACGGGCTTGAGAAGATTTTCGGTTTGGGAGCCCGTTTTATAGAGATTTTAGTAATGAAGAGCCTGTTCAAAAAGATTGGGCAGCCTCTCGAATGGGATGAAAGCAAAGAGCTTGTGTTTGTCGAATATGTTGCGGCTGCCAAACGGAGTTTTGCGAAGAAGGAAGGTCATTGAAACTTAAGCGTGCTTAGCCTTGGTGGATTAATTAATACATATTTGAACTTCACAAGGGATTTATGAAAGTTTCCGGCTTTTCATTTAATGTAAAGGGTATCTTAATATATAAGATACCCCCACTTTAAAACCACAGGTCTCAGAGGGTTCCATACGCCTCCAACCAACTTTCAGAAGATTCTTCTGCTAGCCGTTGAAGAAGGACTATCCTCTTTAGGAGGTTCACCGAGACAAGCCATTTTTTTCCATCTGGAAAATTCCTTCAAAATACGGAAAGACAAGATTCCAGCAAACTTAACAGAGTTCGCAAAGGCTTTGGAAAAAATTTTTGGACCCGGCGCATCTTACCTTGAAAAACTCATTGTGAAGCGCCTCTATGAGAAGTTAAGCCTTGAGTTTGAGAATGAGGAGGTATGGAACTTTCTGGACCACGTAAATAAAGCGAAGAAACATTCATCGCAAAAGGGGACGCATGACTATGAGAAAGAATGAAATCTTAACCCCAGAGGAAGAGCTTGAAAGACTGCGTGCGCTATTTGACGGGATAGACGAACCGATTTATGTTTCAGACCCTGATACCCACGAATTACTCTTCGTTAACAAGAAGATCAGAGAACGATTTGGTGAAAACATCATAGGAAAGAAATGCCACAACGCATTTCAAAATCTGGACCATCCATGCTCCTTCTGTACTAACAAATACATTTTCGGGCAAAATCTGGGAAAAACATACACGTGGGAGTTTCAAAATCTAAAGAATAAACATTGGTACCGATGCGTGGACAAAGCCATCAAATGGCCTGGAGGCAAGTATGTCCGTTACGAAATAGCCATCGACATCACCGAACGCAAAAGGATGGAAGAGGAAAAGAAACATTTTGAGGAAAGACTTTCAGCGCTGAACGTGTATAGCCAGAGCTTGAACATGGCAGAAAGTGTGGAGGAGATTTATAAGCTGACACTGGATGTCATGGAGAAAATCCTAGGGTTCGAGTTCGCTGATGTTTTTGTCATTGAGGGGAAAAGCCTCAGCTTAGTGGCTCACAGAGGATATTCAACGAACTTGTCGCTTAAGTTGTCGCTTGACAGAGACAAAGGCATAACGGTTAGAGCGGCAAGGAAGGGCACGCCTGTTTTCGTTCCAGACGTCAGCCTGGATAAGGCATACGTAGAAGGGGGAGAAGGCATACGCTCTGAACTTGCAGTGCCAATTAAAATAGGAGACAAGGTTTTAGGCGTTTTAAATGTTGAAAGCAAAAGACTTGCAGCCTTTGACGAAGAGGACACGAAACTTCTTGAATTACTAGCCTCGCACGCCGCTGCTGCTATAAGCATCCTAAAAAGGCGAGAAAACCTGAAAATGGTCTCTAAAAAGATAAAGAATTTAATGGAAAGTTCCACGGAAATCATGCAAGTCAAAGAAATGCGCCAAAGGCTAAGAGTAATCGCAGGAGCCATCCAAAACTCCGGGTGGAGAAGGGTCGTGATCTCCCTCAGAGACGAAAACTTGGAAGGAATAGACCTTGTCACAGCAGGCCTCACAAGAGAAGAAAAAAAACTTCTACTAGAGAGAAAAGCGCCGGGGCATGTCTGGCAGGAGCGATTAGGCCCGAAATTTGAAAGATTCAAGATAGGAGAGTTTTACTATCTCCCATGGAGTGACTTATGGATTCGAGAAAACGTTCACGGTGTTCCTCCTGAAACACCTCCTGATGTAGCAACTACTTATGCAGGGGTTCCAAGCAGGCTTTCTGTAGAAGAGATGGTTGATTGGCATCCGCAGGATATGCTTTATGCTCCCCTCCGCACACCTGAAGGAAAAATCGTGGGCATCTTAAGCATGGACGACCCGATAGATGGCCGAAAGCCAACAAGGGAGACCCTTACTCCTCTCGAACTTTTCCTGCACCAAGCCGCAATAACCATTGAGAATGCCCAGCTCATTGACAGCTTAAGGAAAGCAAGGCAACAACTTGAAGAGTATGCAGAGCAGCTTGAACAAAAAGTGGAAGAGAGAACCCGCGAGCTGAAGAAATCCCAAGAAGAACTGCTCAGAACTCAAAGACTAGCAGTTATAGGCGAAATGGCCGGCATGGTTGGACACGACCTTCGCAATCCATTGACAAGCATTGCGGGGGCGGGATACTACCTGAAAAAGCGATTGAGTTTGGAAGCCAACGACAGAATAAACGAAATGCTGAAGGTTATAGAGAGGAATATAGCTTACTCAAACAAAGTTATAAACGACCTCTTGGACTACTCAAGGGAAATAGAGCTTGAACCAACGGAAAGCACTCCAAAACTGATGGTAAAAGAAGCTTTGTCCCTCGTGGAGATTCCCAAAAACGTCGGGGTAGTAGACTTGACAGACAACAAGCCGAAGATAAGAGTTGATGTTGAAAAAACGAAGAGAACCTTTGTAAACATAATCAGAAACGCTGTTGAAGCCATGCCAAAAGGCGGCACGCTAAAAATAAAGAGCAGAAAAACGAACGGCAAATTGGAAATTGCTTTCTCAGACACGGGAGTCGGTATGTCAAAAGAAACACTAGGGAAGCTTTGGACACCCCTCTTCACCACAAAAGCAAAAGGGATGGGGTTTGGCTTGCCCCTCTGTAAACGCTTCACAGAAGCCCACGGCGGCACCATCTGTGTGGAAAGCACCCTTGGAAAGGGCGCAACTTTCACGGTTACTCTTCCGATAGAACCAAAAATAGAGGTAGGAGGTGAAAAGATATGGGTGAAAACGCCAGAATCCTCATTGTTGACGACGACGAAAACATAAGAAAAGTGCTTACGACAATCCTTGAAGAGGAAGGATACGATGTCGAATCAATGGAGACAGCCAAAAAGGCAATTGAGAGAACAAAGAGAAAATTCTACAACCTCGCCCTAATCGACATCAGGCTTCCAGACATGGAAGGAATAGAGCTTTTAACAAGAATGAAAGAAGCAACACCCAGAATGAGAAAAATAATCATCACTGGCTATCCAACATTACAAAACGCAATTGGAGCCGTAAATCGAGGCGCAGATGCCTACATACTAAAGCCTTTTGACATGGAAAAGGTTCTCGGCACGATCAGAGAACAGCTGAGAAAACAAGAGGAAGAAAGGAAATACAGCCAAGAGAAAGTCACTGAGTTCATCGAGACAAGAGTAAGAGAACTAGAGGTGGAAAAGAGATAGCTCACAGATAGAATTCTTGCCCCTTTTTATTCAATCCTCAAAACTTTCCTTTATTTCGCCTTCCCAAATTGAGAACTCTTCGGGTATTTACATGATTTTTGGTTACCATTCTTAGGATAGTTTCTTGCGCATAAACTTCCAGTGATGACCAATTTCAAAACCGAGTTTTCGTAAAAGAGTCATAGCTGGAATGTTTTGTTCAGTGGTGTACAATGCCACCGAATTCATTCCTTTTTCGAAAAGGAAGTTCATCGCCAGACGTGTAAGGGCAGAGGCGAGGTTTCTACCACGGTGTTTTGGAAGCGTGGCTGTTGGACCAAGGTAGCCTCGCTTACCACCGAAGAATTTGTTATAATCCACATCCAGCCTGGAAACAGCAACTGAAACAATTTTGTTGTCAAGCTCGGCCACGTGAATCCACTCTTCATCAAAAGAAGGACATTCCGACTTCCATCTCTGAATAGCGCCCACCTTGAGTCTTTCCCAGCCAAATCCGGCGTTCACAGCCTCTACAAACTCTTTTTCCTCTTCAGGCTTCAAACTGCGGATGATTACGCCTTCGGGAACTTTTGGAAGAGGCTCTAAGCCGTCGAGCCTAGCAACCATGTGGTATAGTCCGCCTTCAGGCTTATAGCCCCGTTCAATCCACTCGTTGATCATTGGGCTCCCAGCGTCAACAACCGTGAAGGCTGTTTCGCCCTTAACGCATTTCTCGACTTCCATGACCAACATGTTCTCCATAAGCTTACGATTTGGACTTTCGTGCGTGGCAAGCCAATCGATTTCCTCACCCCAAGGCCCATCATTATAGGCAACACAGCCTCTCATCATGTCGTTTTCCTCCAAAACCAAGAATTTGAGGCGTCTCTCTTGAATCTGAGAACGGAGTCTCTTCACGCTGAACGGAACAAACTCATACGATTCTCTATATGCTTCGTTAAGCAGCTCAACCAAACTCAGCAAGTCTTTGCTAACAAAGTTTCGCATTTTCATGGCTTCACTTTTATTAGGATAAGGCATAATAAAAACTTAAAGAAGCCTCTTAGCCACGGTTAAGAACGACTAGTGATTGTTTTGAGTAATCTGTAACATGTTTAAGGAATGGCTTTTGGCATGCACTTAAACGTTGTTAATGGCGTTTTGGTTATTAAACCGTCAATAAGAGTAAACCTTAATCAGAGTTACAACCACTATTTTAAAAAAGGTGAAAATTTGAAGTGGGTAACCCGAGAATTTGTTCACGTTGACAGAACAGCATGCCCATGGCTCATAAAAAAATTCATAGACCCCCGAGCAGCATTCATCTTTGTGCCCCCAGAGAAGATTGAAGAAGTTGTAAAAATGCAAGGAGCAACACCTTTTGATGCGCCGAGAGTTAAGCTTGGCCATAGGAACGAGAAATGCAGCTTTGAAACCATAATAGAAGAATATAACCTTAAAGATCCTGTGCTTCATGAACTCGCCAAAATTGTCCATTCTGGGGACACTCGTGACACTGCGCTGGCACCTGAAGGAATAGGGTTAAGTGCAATAATGACTGGAGCTAGATTCAATCTGGAGGATGATTTTGAAGCTGTTCAGAAGGCGGCATATGTTTACGATGCGCTTTACAGTTATTGCAAACTAAAATTGCTCCGCGAAAAATACAAGAGCGAATTAGAAAAGATGAACCAGAAACAGCAGAACGAATTCTTAAAAAGAAAATTACATGAAGAAACAATAAGCTAATGTTAGGCATTAACAGGGTTTGCTGATGGTTACGGAAGTTAAAAGCGCCAGAGACAGCGTTTTTTGGACACTCTGTATCATGGGGTTATTCGCAATTTCAAGCTCAACAATGTCAAAAAATCCAGTATTGAAACCTTTCGCTTCAAATCTCGGCACTCCTGAGGGCTGGATTGGTCTTGTTGCGTCAGCCTCAACCATCCCAGGAATATTGGCGAGTTTGCCTGTTGCTTCGCTTTCGGACATTTTTGGTAGAAAGAAATTCCTGTTGATTGCGGGCTTTGTGTTTGCCTCTGCTCCTTTCCTTTATCTCTTGATAACTGTTTGGTGGCAACTCATATTAGTTCGCTTTTACCATGGTTTCGCGACTGCGATTTTTGTCCCAGTCGCAGAGGCTTCAATAGCCGAATTGTTTCCGGCAAAACGTGGGGAACGCATCTCGCTCTTCTCTTCGGCAACGTATGTTGGAAGACTCATTGCGCCTACCCTAGGCGGATACGTGTTGTTCGTCACCTCAGATAATTTTCAAGTCCTTTATCTGGCTGTAGCCGTGGCAGGTGTAACTGCGTTAATTATGGGTTCACCGTTCTTGGTGGAAAGAAAACAGCACAAAATGGCTCAGCAGGAGAAAGCTGAAAAAGTTGTTAGAAAACTTTTGGGTGAGTGGAAGACCATCATCAGAAATCGTGGAGTTTTGGTCGTGAGTTTTGTCCAAGCCAGTCTATACTATGTTTATGGCTCTGTTGAATTCTTTTTAGCGGGCTATCTGCCTGAAGTGGCAAAACTAAACAAGTTTTTGACAGGCATCATTATTACGAGTATAATAGGTGTTGCAATTTTTGCAAGACCGTACATGGGGAGAGTTTCAGACAAGATTGGAAGGCGAATTCCAATAATTCTCGGTTGCATAGTTTCTAGTCTTCCTTTGCTGGCGGTTCCCTTCGTTGCCGATTTTTGGATTCTCCTCTTGCTTGTAATGGTCTATGGGTTTGGCTTCGCAGCCGCCATATCCTCCACAACAGCCCTGGTCAGCGAGCTTCTGCCCCAACAATTGGTTGGCGCCTCCATGGGATTTATCGACACGATAATGGATGTTGGACAAACTATAGGACCGATAATTAGCGGGTTAATATACGCAACAGGTCTTCAATATGCTGGTCTTTTTCCTTCCCTTACTTTTATACTACTGTTTTCCTGTATAATCTTCATCTTGTCCGATGTTGCCAAAGCAAATTCAAGTAGAATTGCCTAACTCTTCTATTTTCTAGTGGACGCACATAACAAGATACAGTGAGGCCATTTATTTTTTAATTCACTTGTCCATTTCTCTATCAGCTCTGCTCGATTCTCATTTTTAATTTTCGTTAAGTCTTCTTTTATCTTAGGATAGTCTTTCTCTAGATGTTCAAAATTTTTGCATTCCACTAGCTGTTCACATTCGCTGCAATCCGCCATGCCCTTACTTAGGGCACAGATTCTAACCTCGCAAGCTGGAGGTCCGCCACCCTTTCGGCATCCCAGACACAGAGACATTGCCTGTATGCAAGCAAGCCCTTTCATAAATTCCTTAAAATCAAATTCTTTAGGAACCCACTTTTCCAGCTCGTATTTTTTGACCGTTTCTTCAAATCTTCTCGCCAGTTCTTGTATGGCCCCGTTACCAGCTCCACAACTGCCGCACCAAATTCCGCAAAAACCGATTTGGTTCTTCACATCTTCAAATGGCTTGACTTCCAAGTTATAAGTCTCCGTTCAATAGCCACTAATCTTAAGGGGCACGGATATAAATGATTTGACGCTACGATTTTTGGCATGAAAAATCTTAAGCATGGTTTCTAGGGCTTGAAATCGAAGCTCTTTCCTCCAAAAAAGCTCATTTTGGCGATCTCTGTTTTCTGTGATTATGTGCATATTGCACATATTTTCTCAGAATGCCCTGTTGACTATTTTCAAATTGTTGTGGAAATCGCTTAAATAATCAAACACTATATGTGGTGTCTACTTAGTGCATGTATGCGCTAAGAGAAGAAAACATGGGAAAAGTTAAACATCCTTTCAAGTATGGCGCAAGAAAAGAACATACCGTTGCACAAAGACTTCAAAGGAAGGGTTATGCAACATTATTGTCAAAAGCTAGTAGAGGGGCTTCTGATGTTAAAGCTCGAGGCCCAAAACGCTGGAACATCCAAGTAAAGGCTTCTTCAGCTGGTAATAGAAAAAGTCTATCATCATATGAACGCCGAAGAATCAAGATTCAAGCTAGGAAAGAAAATGCTGTCCCTGTTTATGCTCAAGTTTTTGGGCGTCGTGTTATATTCAGATCTATACGAACTGGCAAGAGATTACATCCTTAAGGAGGTGAGTCATTAGATGGGTTTTGGCGGTAGCTTATTACTTTTTGGTTCAATGCTCATGGCTTTCGCGATTTTATTATGGATAAGTGGTGCACGATCGCGAGGTTTCGTCAGAACAAGTGACTTTACAAGTTCAGGACCAGTGTGGTTCGTTATTTTTATGTTTGGTGCTTTCCTAACTTTTATCGGAATTATGCTTGGTTAATACTAATCATGGTAGTTCAAGATCACCTAGCTATACTGTAGAAACAAATCCTGTCCTCTTTGCCTAAGCTTGTTTATCGCTTACCCTTTAATGTTATACAGTTTGTTATTTTTCGAATAACAACGGATTATTTTTGGGTAGTTTTTTAGATTTGAAACATTTTTAAGAGTTAGTGGAAAAACCCATCGGGATACACCTTTCAACGCACTTTCAAGCTATAAATAAAAACTTAAAAATATAAAGTACAGTTTGCTGTGTTACACTTTTTTGTGTTACGCAACGAACCGGTCAATTAATGTATTGACATACCATGGTAAAAATTCTACGAACATGTCTACAAACTCCGTGACATTGCTTTGTACATCGTATGGAAAAATTTTACAAGAAAATTTTATATTTTTACACTACATATAGCGTTTACGCTGCATTACGAAGACACTACTGTCATGGAAAGGGGAAGCCAAATGAAGTGTCCATACTGCCTGTCTGAAAATATTAAAACCCTCGAAACCAGAAATTCGCCTGACAACACTCTCAGAAGACGCAAGGAGTGCGTCGACTGCGGGAAGCGCTTCACAACCTACGAGTATGTGGAAACAGTCGAGCTTATGGTGAGGAAAAAAGACGGCAGACTCGAACGTTTCGACCTGAACAAGATTATAAGGGGTCTCCAAAAAGCCTGCGAAAAAAGACCCGTAACCATGGACCAAATTCACGAGCTGGCAGAGCGCGTCAGACAAGACCTAATGCTACGTGGCAAAGAAGAAGTTTCGGCGCAAGAAATCGGAGACCTCGTCATGAAGTATTTGAAGAATCTTGACCGTATAGCTTACATCAGGTTCGCCTCAGTTTACAGACAATTCGAGGAACCTGAAGATTTTAAACGTGTGCTTCAAGAGGTGAGAAGATGAAGTTTGTTAGAAAAAGGGATGGAAGATTAGAGGCTTTTGATCAGGAACGCATAACAAACGCCATCTGGAAAGCCGCCAAGGCTGTTGGCGGAAAAGACCGCGAACTAGCCAAAAAGCTGAGCGATGAGGTTGTGGCTGAGCTTAAGAGGCGCTTCGGAGAGGACGGAGTTCCAACGGTTGAGGAAATTCAGGATCTGGTTGAAAAGACGCTTATAGAGAACGGACATGCGAGAACAGCGAAGGCTTACATTCTCTACAGGAAACAGCACCAAGACCTGAGAGAGTTAGCCGCCCTCCTAAGCTCCGCAGACATGGTGGACCAGTACTTGGAAATAGAGGACTGGCGGGTCCGAGAGAACTCGAACATGAGCTATTCACTGCAGGGCTTAAACAATTACCTCTCATCCACAGTCATAGCAAAATACTGGATTACGAGGATTTATCCCCCAAAAATCGCGAACGCACACTTCTCAGGAGACATACACATCCACAACCTGGGAATTTTGGGACCCTACTGCGTCGGCTGGGACATAAGAGATTTGCTGTTTTCAGGATTTGGAGGCATACCCGGAAAAATTGAAAGCAGACCGGCAAAACACTTCAGAACAGCCCTAGGACAAATCGTCAATTTCTTCTACACGCTTCAGGGAGAGGCAGCAGGCGCCCAGGCTTTCAGCAACTTTGACACGTACTTGACGCCTTTCATACGTTATGACGGATTAAACCAGAAGGAAGTTGAACAATCCCTCCAAGAATTCTTCTTCAACATGAACGTACCCACGCGCGTAGGGTTTCAGACACCCTTCACCAACGTAACACTAGACTTAACAGTTCCAGAGTTCATGAAGGATGAGCCGGTTTTGTTCGGCGGGAAAATAACGGAAGAAACTTACGGCGACATGCAAAATGAAATTGAGATGTTTAACGCTGCCTATGCAGATGTGATGAGTCAAGGCGACGCGAAAAGCAGGGTCTTCACCTTTCCCATACCCACATACAACATAACAAAAGACTTTGACTGGGAATCGCCAATAGCCCAGAAAATCTTTGAAGTGACCGCCAAATACGGCGTCCCCTACTTCTCCAACTTCATAAACAGCGACATGAAACCCGAAGATGTAAGAAGCATGTGTTGCCGGCTAAGAATAGACAACAGAGAACTTCGCAAGCGAGGTGGAGGTCTTTTTGGGGCAAACCCGTTAACAGGATCAGTTGGCGTCGTGACATTAAACCTACCGAGGGTGGGGTATCTGGCGAAAGACGAAGATGAATTCCTTGAACGCTTGGAAGCGCTTATGGAAATCGCTAATGACAGTCTAGAAATAAAGCGGAAATCCCTTGAAAACTTCACCGAAAACGGTTTGTATCCATACTCGCGGCGGTACCTCCGCAATGTTAAAGAGGGGTTTGGAAAGTACTGGAAGAACCACTTCTCAACGATAGGCTTAATCGGCATGAACGAGGCAATAGTGAACTTGTTTGGGTCTAGTATAGCCTCGCCAGACGGCCTAGAATTCGCAGTAAAAGTGCTTGGTTTTATACGGAAGAAGCTGGCAGACTTTCAAGAAGAAACAGGAAACATCTACAACTTAGAGGCTACTCCAGCCGAGGGAACATGCTACAGGCTGGCACGCATAGATAAGAAGAGGTATCCAGACATAATTGTGGCTAATGAGAAATATTTGGTGAAGAAGGCTGAACCCTTCTACACCAACTCTTCGCAGTTGCCGGTTGACCATGAGGGCGACCTGTTCGAAGCCCTAGAGCATCAGGAAAGGCTTCAAACCCTATACACGGGTGGAACAGTCTTCCACATCTTTCTCGGCGAAAGACTCTACTCATGGAGAGCCGGGGCAGAACTCATCCGCAAAGTGGCTTGGAACTCGCATCTACCCTATTTCACTTTAACGCCCACGTTCAGTATATGCCCAACCCACGGCTATATGAGCGGGGAACACAAGCAATGCCCAACTTGCGGGGCAAACTGCGAAGTTTATTCACGGGTTGTTGGCTATCTCAGACCGGTGGACCAGTGGAACGACGGGAAACAGGCGGAGTTCGCCATCCGCAGAACCTTTGAGAAGTCGGCTTTGGCAACGGCGACTGTTTCAGCCAAGTGAAACGCCGATGAAGTTCAGCGGCATCCGGAAAACAAGCCTCATAGACTTTCCAGACAGAATAGCAACTGTGTTATTTGCGCCTGGCTGCAATCTGCGTTGCCCATACTGCTACAACTGGAGGATAGTTTTAGACCCTAAGCCACCCTTCCTAAACGAGGAAACTGCCCTTAGAATCCTTGAAGAACGCAAGAAATACGTGGAAGCTGTTGTCGTAACTGGTGGAGAACCAACACTGCATAAAGAGCTTCCGAAATTTTTGAAGAAGCTTAAGGAAAGGGGCTTTGCGGTTAAGCTCGACACGAACGGCTTTTATCCTCAGGTCCTAGAGGAATGCTTGGGCTATGTGGATTATGTGGCGTTGGACGTGAAAACTTCCTTGGAGAAGTACCCACGTCTAGGAGCAAAGGACACGGCAAACTTACTGCGCTCTATCGAGATTTTGAAGAGCGGAAAGGTTGATTACGAGTTCAGAGCAACCGTTGTTCCAGGCTTTGTGGACGCTGAAGACATGCCTAGAATAGGCGAAATCGTCAAAGGAGCAAAAACCTTCACCTTCCAACAATTCATTCCAAGAGACACGCTAGACAAGAGCTTTAAGACGGTTAAACCCTACACTCCAGAAACCATTGCTACCTTCACCGAAACCATGAAAAAATACGTCAATAACACATTGCTTCGCCTTTGAAAGATTCTATTGGTTTACGGTTACGATTAGTTTGTAGCACAATTTAGTGAAAATGACAAGTTATGACTTGAAGAAAAGCATCTAAAATGAATTAATTTCAAGATTTTATGAAAAGCTGATCTGTTACCCATTGCACAATTTGTTGACGCTGTGGAAAAATTTGCTAGCGGAATATTAATGTATGTTCGGCGATTATTGTTTGTTGCGTATACTATTTATATACCAGAGTATTATTATTTCATGGTGGTCCAATGAAGGTCATTCCAGTCAAGTTGAGCGACTTGTTAACGGACGCTCTTGATGAGCTTGTTAGAAGCGGGTATTATGTCAGTCGTAATGACGCAGTAAGGGATGCCATCCGAAGGCTGGTTGAGGGAAATAGACATGGCAGAATTAAAGACATAGATAGACTTCAGATGGAGCTTCAATCTATTGGGCGTGTGGTTTCTGCAATCCTCCTTAGTAAATACGGGGAGTCCATTTCTCGAATCTTTCTGTTCGGGTCCGCGGCTAAAGGGGAAGCCGATGAGGAAAGCGATATAGATCTGTTAATAGTCATGGGTGACGGCGACCCATACGCATGGAGAAGGAAATTTATCGAGGAAGCCTTACCAATCACATATCAGCTTGGGCGTTACATCTCAATTAAAACCTTCACAGAAAAGGAGTTTGAGGACCTAGCTAAGAAGGGAAGCTTCTTCATCAGAGAGGTGTTAAATCACGGTATCCCCATCTATAGAGCTAAAGAAAGTAGCCGAAGCACATCTGCGTAAGGCCAGAAAAAAGCTAGAAGCAGCAAAGAGGCTTTTTCGTGACGGCTTTTATGAAGACGCGGCAAGTCGAGCATACTACGCCATGTATCATGCTGCAAAAGCTTGCTTGGCACTTGAAGGCTCTTCGCCGAAGACCCATGAGGGTGTGATCGCGGAGTTTGGAAGACTTTTCATATTAACGGGAAAGGTTGACACCGCCTTTGGAAAGGCTCTTTCGGCGGCAAAAGAAGATCGGGAAGATAGCGACTATGAGGTTTACGTGGAGATAACCAAGGGGGAAGTTGAAAAGGTTTTGAACGAAGCCGAAATTTTTCTAACAAAAGCCGAAGAAATTGTCAGAGCAGCTAAATTCACCCATCAGTCTTAAAAATGGGCTAATGACCAAACACTCTATTAGAGGTTTCTCTGCGAGATACGCCCCTATTACATGTTTGCAAAAGGATGCGTTTTCGAAGAGCCGAAGACAGCGTTGAATTTGATAAATGAAATCATACATTTCTTTCCAAAACGTATCTCATGATTGGTCGGGTTTCTGAACGGCGAAGCACCTCTACAAATCCCGCATTTCGAAATGTTGAGGCTAAACCCGTATAAGCAAACACATCTGGGATTCTATCCTTTTTAGGTTCCACTGGATAGGCTTCAACTATTTTACCGCCTTGCTTTCGGACATGCTCTATTGCAGCCCTTAACAACTTTCGATTTACACCTTTGCCTCTGAACGGTTTGGCAACAAAGAAGCAGACAATAGACCAAACTGGTTCGTCATCAACCCGCTTTAATATTCTGGACCGTTCCAAAACCGGATAGGTTTCCCTTGGAGCAACTGAACACCAAGCAATCGGTCGGTCACCCGTGTAGGCGAGAATCCCGGGAACTTCGCCAGACTCCACTATTCTTTTCATAGCCTTTCTGTTTCCCTCGCCTTTCTGCCGTTCAAACTCAGAGCGTTTCAGTCGCCACCACATGCACCAGCAGCCTCCATAGGCTCCGTGTTTGCCGAACAATTTTTCGAAGTCCGTCCATCGCCCAGAAGTTAGGGGATGAAACTTTAAATCTGAAATTTCCACTTTTCTTCCCTTAGGTTCCTATGATGTTTTGCAGGTATATGAGGTTAGTGAAGGCAATGCTCTCTTTCAAAACGTGACAACGTCGCAGAATCGAACTTTCATATACTCAAACCAAAATCCTTTTAATAGTTAAAACGTGAAGTTTAAGGCTAATGCCCAGTTTATGTCCTGTCTGTTCAGAGTTTCACTTAGAGGTTTGTTAAGGAGCGGAAGGACGTGTTTGGGCTAGGAATTTCTCTATATTATCTAACCTTTTTTCGATCGCATCAAGCCTATCCAGAATCTGTTTCAAAATTTTTCCGATGTCTTCCGCTGGTGTTGCTGGAAGCGGGATGGGTGAGGGCCAGCGTTGCTCTTCCGGGCGCTCAAGAGGCTTGGGAATACCTGGAGGGTAAACCATTTTGGTTGCTTCCCGACGTAAACTATTCGCATAAGAACATATTAATTTTTACACTTGTTCAACAGCATCTTCAGAAAATGAGTCTGTTTCTTTTTCCATAATCCTTGAAAGGTTAGAAAAGATGAAGTTCTCCTATCTTCTTTCGCCTTTTAACCCTGTCATATTCCTTAGATAAGATTTTGAAGGCGACAGACAACTTTTCTGCTCTATCCATTTTTCCACACTTTCTGGCCTTCAAGGTCTCAGCAGCCAAGTAAGAAAGTACGACGTGCAGGTTCTCCTCCAACCTATCACCCATCGAGTTCCCCCAATTTTTAAGACGCACCTAGAAGATAAAACTACTATCCTTTTCGATTTTACCTCATGCCAAGAGACCTGGAAAAGGAAACTGCACTCGCGTTAGAGTAGTTTAATATAAGATTTTTCATAAGTTACCAAAAACCTATAGGTGTTAACTCTCAGGGAGAGATAAATAGGGATAACAATAACAAACTTTTAAAGCCAGAACGCTTAAGAATTAGCTTCGTTTAGGTTTTTCTATACTTGAAATAAGGAGTCTATGGGTTTGAGCGTAAAGGAGGAAAGCCTAGAAGAACGCAAAGCCAAGGTTCTGATCAAACTCAGAGGATACAAGCTCATCAAGAAGGAGAAACACAAGGACGCCACCAGCTATATCGTTGAAATACCAAAAGAGAAGCAGAAAGCCCTTATATGGTGCATTCCAGAAGAGGGTACGGTGGGAATAACATCCATTACCCGTTTACAGAAAGTTATGAAGGATGCAGACGTGGAAAGAGGAATAATAATCACCGGCGGAAGGTACACACACGCCGTCAAACAGAGCGCCAAAAAGAAGAAGATAGAGCTTTTACCAAGAACCTTTCCAGTCTTTGACATATTCGAGCACAAGCTTGTTCCAAAACACGAAATCTTAACGCACGAAGAAACGGAACAACTCCTCTCCAAGTACAGAGTTCAGGCATACCAGCTGCCGCAGATTAAGGCGTCAGACCCAGCGGTCAAAGCCATAGGCGCCAAACCCGGAGACATACTAAGAATAATTAGGAAAAGCCCCACGGCTGGTGAACACATAGCATACAGGTATGTTGTGGAATAGCTTAAGACTAATTCCTCTGATTTAAAACGAGAAGAGAATAAGGATTATTCGCCTTCGGCAGTTTTTCTGTTATTAGGGAAGGACATTGAAAAGTCGAGCATGCAGTTGCTATTAACGCGGTCACTGTTGGCTACACAAAACTTATAAGGTTCTTACCTTAACCCAAAACGGTAATTGGGGGGAATTGATTATTAAAATTTGGAAACATATCTTAAGTATTTTCGTTATTTTGTCTTGGTCTTTTAGTTTGGCATTTTCAAGCACCATGACTAAGGCTTTTGTTGTAGGCAGCAGCGCATCTGACCCTGTAAGTATTAAGACAAATCGTGAGTCGATTTCATTCCCTCTCAACAGATACGATTCTATTCCCTATGTGGATCCGGATTTGACCGGCTTAAATGGTCCCGTTAGGGTAATAATAATCGTAAAGGATGATGCGAATATAAGTCGCATAGCTGAGCATATGATTTCCTGTAGGGTTACTCCATCTCTTGGGGGAGTGAAAGTAGTGCTTGGTGCGATTAGGGCGGGAAATGTTGGCGCTTTGGCGTCAAGCCCAGCTACACTTGCTGTTCTGAGGGACAGAGAGCTTCAGTTTTTAAGCTCAGCGCTTCCACGGGATTTGCCGGAAGATTTTTCGGTGATTTTGAGGAAAAAGGCTGAATTAAACCCTGATGTTGACAAACTTGTTGAACCTGAGCTTAGAGCCCCCCATAACGTGACGATGCGTGATGTAGTGAGAATAATGAATGCAACAGCCGCATGGATTGATTACAATATCACAGGGGATGGGACAACCTTAGCAGTAGTGGATACTGGTGTTGATTATGGTTCTCTCAGTTTCGGATACTGGGATGTTATTGCTAGGGATGTGGTGGGATATCCAGCAGCCTTTGACGCAGACGCTATGTGTCTGGTGTATACAAATATTACATTGACAACCTTTGAAAACGCTACCGGAACGTTCATCCGTACATCTGGTCGAGATCCTTTAGTCTATTTTCCACTTCTCATTCATTATGGTTACCTACCAGCAATTCCATTTTCGTATCTTTATGGAGAACCCTTCCCATCCGACATGAATGTTACTGGAATAGTGAAATCGGGAAAGAGTTGCCACTGGGGAGTCATGTTTCAGTGGCTCTTCGGCTTAGACCTTTTTCCAACAATTGTGGTGGACTTAGATGAGGATGGCACACATGAAAATGTTTATGTTGATATATCATTCGATTGGCATTGGATACCTTACTGGTACAACGCGACTTATGAGGAAACTTGGCCTTTTTGGTCAGCGCCTTGGCCTCCAGACTTCAGCTTTACGGATGAACCTGCATTAAATGTTACACTTTCTGTGGGTGTGAGAGATTTCACAGGGGACGGCATATACGACCTGTCAGTGAGTTCACTTGGTTACTTTTTAGACGTGTGGGGAATGTCTCCGAACCTCGTAGACAGAGGTTTGGTTCTTCAACCCATAGATCCCCATGGAAACTATACATGCTTCTTGTACGATTTTTATGGACATGGGACTTCATGTGCGAGTTATGCTGCTGCAAGAGATCTTGGTCATCCGCTTTTCGGGAGCGGAATTGCCTACAACTCCAGAATATTGGGGATTACGGCCCTGTTTATTGGTGACTTGATAGAAGGTGAACTCTGGGCTGCAGGATTCGATCTTATTCCAGGAACTGAAGGATGGATTCCCGTTCCAGGTTATGGCACAGTCTACGGTATTTGGGACTACACGGGAAACCATAAAGCCGACATAATAAGCAATAGCTGGGGATGGTCCAGCTGGGCGCTTGGACATTGGATGTCCGCAACACCTTGGTATGACGTGCTCACGGCAATAGAAGACGCGCTAACCATTCCTGGATATCTGGACCCAGATTATCCTGGAACCGTCGTAGTTCATGCTGGTGGAAATGGAGGCCCAGGTTACGGCACGGTAACGGAACCCGCGTATTCAACACTTGTGATAAGTGTGGGTGCATCGACTTCCATGAATTGGACGATGTATGCCTTTGGGTTTGCCGGGGGGTATTATGACGATGTTATTTCTTGGAGTGCCAGAGGTCCTACAGCGTTGGGAGTGGCCAAACCTGACATCGTTGGTGTAGGAGCCTTTGGATTTGTACCAACTGCTCTGTTCCATGGGTTAGGCGATGGCACCAGCGCGTATTGGCTCTTTGGCGGGACCAGTATGGCTACACCCACTGTAGCTGGCACCGCAGCTTTAGTAAAAGAGGGATTTAGGAAATCCCATGGCTTGTCTCCAACGCCAGAGGTTGTTAAGCTCATACTTAAGTCAACCGCTGTTGATTTGGGCTACGACCCGTTCGTTCAAGGTGCGGGGCGTGTGGACTGTTACAGGGCAGTTTCGTTGGCAATGAAAAGCCGCGGAATATCTGTTGGCTCCACTGCTACGTGGGACAATGTTTATAATATGACGTGGGTGCAGTGGATGATAAACCATTATCTTTTTGAAAGCCAACTTCCATCATGGGCGCCTTCTCCTCCGATATATGACACAAGCTGGTTTGCGGGAGTTGTTAGACTAGGTGAATCTTCAGCCGCTGAATTCACTGTTTGGAATCCGAGCACCGAAAGTGTAAGCATCAATATTTCGGCTTTTATTCACAGACAAATCGGACCGACGACTACTATAGACGGTTTAACCGAACCTATGTCTGAAGACTGGTCTGCGCATGACTGGAATTGGGGCTGCATTACAGTGCTGGACAAAGCCATGATTCCTGATGGGGCTGAATTGATGACCGTTTCGCTGGTGGTTCCGTACGAGTATCTTGACCCTTATGGAAATTATACGTGGAATCAGAGGTGGGGTGTAATGATTCAGGATTGGAACGATACTAATAATGATGGAGACGTCAATGTGGACGAGGTTTGGCAGGTAAACTATGGGTACAATACAGGCACAAGCAACGAGGCTACTGTTGGATTTCCAATCTTTAAGTTTAAACACACCCCAATCCTGTTCATCTATCAAAGGAATGCTACTGGCGTACCACTCGTAAGTGTGCCCTTCAAGATTTACATCAGATTTTATGATAGACTCCCATGGGATTGGGTTACTTTTCCTTCAACAACCTTTACTATTCCGGCAGGATCTATTAGAAGCTTTAATGCAACCATAAACGTTTCTTCCAATGCTTATCAAGGGGTCTATGACGGACAGATTATGGTTAATGTAACTGAGCCTTATTTGAGGACAATAGCCATTCCGGTGTCTGTATGCGTTCCAGCAACTATGCCTCTAGGAGAGCTTATCTATAAAATTGATCAACCCGAGGCTGCTGGATTATATGATCCTTACAGGGTTCAAGGCTACTTTGACTGGAATTGGAGGTATGAAGCTGGAGACTGGAGAAGTTGGTTGTTCGAGTTCGCAGATCCATCAACGGTGGCTGCTTTTGTTTCAGCAGACTGGGCCGGAACAATGACTGATATAGACATGTTCAGCATACACCCGTTTGGGATAATTTTTGACGGTACAGGTGAGTACTGGATTACAGATGGAATATTCTCGTGGAGCACAAGAACCAACCTGACCGAAGAGTATGTTATTTTGTACACTGGCCCTGTTCCAGAGAGCCCACCATTTCCCAACCTTCACACAGTTCTCCTACATAATGTACTCTTTGACGGAGTTGCGTTTCCGGAAAATGTATCCTGCAGTGTTAAGGTTGTTAACGTGGAGCCAACGCTTCCAGTCGAGGTAACGATCCATGCTGGCGAGTCCAAGTCATGGATTTTCAATATGACAACAGGAATTCGACTGACGAATATATCTCTCTCCACAATTTCTCCATTTCCGATAGATATCGATCCTAATTCTACGGCTGAAATACCGGCCAGGGGCTCGTGGAGCTTCGAAGTCAAAGTATCTGTTCCATCCGGGACACAGCCGGGAACGTATTGGGCTTATGTACTATTGGAATCAGCTGAGCTTCCACTAGGATCCTCTATTCCGCTATTAATATCAATTAACGTACCAACTGTTGAAATTGTGGAGGTAACACTGGATGTTGGGAGAGTGCACTTCCCAGGAGAGCTAGCTCAACTTTACATTCTAACAGCGCATAATGGAACCCCAATCAACATAACAAATTTTGCTCAGGTAACCTTGTGGTACAGGGTAGTAAACGGAACCTACCACTCTGCAAAACTTGATGAAAATGTTCAGCCAATTGACCTAGGTCTATTCGGGGTTCCATTTGAGGTTCCGGCAGAAGCGACCTCTTGCCTTCTAGTTGCGAGAGTTGAAATGTATGTCGAGGAGACGAATACTTTATACAAGGGCGTCTCGATGGTAAGCTTCGACGTGACCTCAACGTTGAGCAATTGGAACGCCTGGCTCGAAACAATCGTTGGAGACACGGCCATCCTTAAAATCGATGTTGGGATAGTGAAGGTAAACTTGGCGTCGCTTAATGCCACTCTGGTTAATCTTATTGTTGACAGCAAGGGGGAGGTTATAGCAAAAATAGAAACAACGTTAGGAACGATTGAGACAAGTCTAAACAAAATAAACGCCACACTTGTTAGTCTAAACGAGACAGAAGCGGAGATTAGCACCGCCTTAGGGCTTGTGAAGACCAGCACAGATGCAATAAACTTGAAGGTTGAGTCAATCCAAGGTGATTTAGTTCTTATAAAGACTGATTTGGGAACGATTAATGGTACAGTAGTGAGCATTCGGGGTGACGTGACCACTATAAAGACGGATATAGGTACAGTTAAGGCAAAGGTGGAAGGCGCTCCGCAAGCATTTTCTGGGATTTGGGCAGCAGTAGCCTTTTCGCTTATTTCGCTTATTGCTGGCATTTGCGCCGTAGTTCTGCTAACTCGCAAAAGAAAGTCAATCACCATCAGCGATGCAAGTAAATGATTCACTGATCGCTTTCAACAACATGCTAAAATATCGTTGGCTCATAACCTATTTTGCTATCATCACTTCCGTTGCCTTTATCACCGCTTCCACTTCATCTCCAACTTTTATGTCCAGTTCCTCGGTGGCTTCCCTTGAGATTAATGCCGTTACCACAGTCGGCGCGGTTACCTCAACTTTTATTTTTGCGGTTACAGCCTCTTTCTCCACAGCCATAACTTTTCCTTTTAAACGATTTCTTGCACTAATTTTCAATCCAACAGCCTCCCAATATTCCTCATCCATGAGAAGCTCGCCCAGGTAGCCCTCCACACGCCTATACTCATCAAGCAAACTCTTGCCCAGTTTGGTTAGTCTTGCGCCGCCTCCGCCGGATTTGCCGCCCCTAAATGTTTCCATTACGGGTTCTCCTATAGCTTTCTCAATTTTTTTCAGGTAGCTCCAAACATAACGATACGACATACCAAGCTTTTCAGCCGCCTTTGAAATGGATTTCTCCTTCTCTATTTCTCCTAGGATTTGGGCTCCGCCCTTGCCGAGAAGTGGTTTTCCCTTGTATTCTATCCAGATTTTGCATGAGGGTTTATGCTTTTTGTGGGTGAGCATTCCGTTTGCTATTATTGTTGCGTTATGTTTATAAGTTTAGTCGATATGAATAAAAAAGCATAACGGTGACCCATATGCAAACATGGATGAAAATGATTATAGCCTCATTTGCAATAACCGTGATGATAATTGCAGGAACTATGGTCTATCTTCAATACTTCGCAGGAAGAAGACTTATGATTTCCACAACTACCAGTCTCGACGATACTGGTCTTCTAAATGAAATAAAAAAAGCCTTTGAAGCAAGATACTCAATAACCCTTAACTTTATACCAGTTGGCACGGGTATAGCGATACAACAGGCACAGAAAGGCGACGTAGACCTCACACTTGTTCATTCACCTTCTATGGAAAAGGCTTTTCTCGAACAGGGATATGGCGTTTGTAGAAAAATAATAGCCTACAACTTCTTCACTATAGTGGGACCGCAGACAGACCCTGCTGGAATTGAAGGATTGAATGCAACTGCTGCCTTAAAAAAGATAGCCGAATATGGAGGGAATCAAAGAGAACCACAAGTCAAGATATGGGTTTCCAGGGGCGATAATTCAGGCACGCATTCCAAAGAACAAAGCCTTTGGAAAGCCGTTGGCTACAACTATACAATAATATCATCGGAACCATGGTATGTAAGCGGAGGAGGCAAAATGGGTGAAACGCTCCTTAAGTCTGAAGAGTTTTCGGCTTATACACTTTCGGACATCGGTACATATTTAAAGTATTCAAAAGACGGACGGATAACCCTAAAGGCGCTTATAACCGAAGAAAAAGCACTACTAAATGTTTATAGCGTAATAGCCGTAAACCAAACGCGCCATCCAGATGTAAATTTTAACGATACAATAACCTTCATAAAATTCCTAATCTCCGATGAAACCCAACAACTAATAGAAAATTATGGCAAAAACGATTACGGACAAAGCCTTTTTTACGCAGCCGTTGAACCCCTGAAGCAAAATCCGCCTACACAAATAGTTCAATGGATAAAGGATTACGCCTTCTTCAACGGGTCAGAATGCCCAGAAGAGTATAGATATGGACAACTAGACCTTTACGATTAGAGGGAAGCGGTTCAATGGAAATACTAGATGGTATTGTGAAAGCATTCCAGCTGATTATTTCAGGAGACCCGAGAGTCTTCGAAATAACTCTGCGTTCCCTATTTGTCTCAAGCGCTGCTACGCTGTTTGCTGTCTTGTGGGGAATCCCCATGGCATTGTTTTTAGGAACGAAAAATTTTCGTGGCAAATTTTTTGTTAAAGGCTTTTTTAACACCATGATAGGCATACCAACAGTCGGATTAGGTTTAATCCTATTCCTGATTTTTTCGAAAGCTGGACCGTTTGGGATGCTGCGTCTATTGTACACTCCTGCAGCGATAATTATCGGTGAAGCTATACTTATATTGCCCATTATCGTGAGTTTTGCAACGACAGCTATAGAATCTGTTGATCCCGAAATAATGAGCTTAGCCAAAACTTTAGGGGCTTCGGATGATCAAGCTTCCTTCGCTGTTTTAAAAGAGGCTTTGAATGGTATTGTTATTGCTGGAGTGGCAAGTTTTAATCGTGCAATTGCGGAGTTGGGCATAGCATTAATGGTTGGTGGAAACATAGCTGGGTGGACAGAAGTTCTTACCACAACAATTTCTAATGAAACAGCTAAGGGGAACATTGAACTAAGCATAGCTCTAGGCATAACACTGCTCATATTAGTTTTTGGAATAACCCTCGCAACCATGGCAATAAGCACTCTTCGACGGAGAAGAAAATGAACTGGATTGCAGAATTAAAGGACATAACAAAAACCTTCAACGGAATAACAGCGTTAGACAACGTGAATCTGCAAATCCGCGAAGGCGAAATACTAGCTCTGCTTGGACCCAATGGCTCTGGAAAGACAACCTTGCTGAAAATTTTGGCTTTCCTTGAAAAACCATCAAAAGGGGAAGTCTATTTCTGCGGTAGAAAAGTCACGGAAAAAGATATGAAGCAGATGCGGAGAGAAAGCACGATGGTTTTTCAAAGAACAGCGCTTTTCAACACAACAGTTTACGGAAACGTTGCCTACGGGTTAAAGGTAAGAAGGCTAACAAAAAATAGGATAGACGCAGATGTTAGAAAAGCATTGAAACTTGTGAAGCTGGAAGGCTTCGAAAAGAGATTTGCAAAGGAGTTGTCTGGTGGAGAACAGCAAAGAGTGGCTCTGGCAAGGGCCTTAGTTCTTAACACCAAACTTATTCTTTTGGATGAGCCAACCGCAAACTTGGACCCTAAAACCGCCTTGATTATGGAGGAAATAATCTCAGAGGTTAACCGTGAATTAAAAACCACAATAGCGATGGCCACGCACAACATGTTCCAAGCAAAAAATTTGCCTCATCGAATCGCCTTAATAAACAATGGAAAAATAAGCGAGGTTGGAACACCAACAGAAATCTTCGGAAGCCTTTCAAAAACTTTGGCCAGCTTCGCCGCTGTCGAAAATACTTTTTCTGGAAACGCAAAAGTCATGGAGAACGGCACAACTTTGGTGGATATTGGAAACGGTGTCCAAATAGAGGCAAGTGTTCAAAGCTCCGGCGAAGTTTCAGTTTTCATCAGTCCTGAAGACATAATTTTATCTAAAAGTCGCTTCGCTTCCAGCGCAAGAAACCTCTTCAAGGGCAAAATCATTGAAATTTCGGATCTAGGCTCTGTTGTTAGGCTTGAAGTTGATGTTGGAAAGCCCTTCACAGTCCAGATAACGAAGCGTTCCTTCAAAGAGATGGAACTAAACCTAAACTCAGAAGTTTATCTGGCTTTCAAGGCTTCAAGCGTCCAAGTAGTTTAGGATTTCAGTTTTCTTTCATCTGCTAACTCGTAAAGGATTACGAGAGCTTCACCTAAAGGTATTCTTAGCCTGACGGCCAATTCGTCAGGCGTTATGTCTGGTTTCTCGTTTAAAATCACCTCTCTCGTGAAGGCTTTGTGATTTGGATACGTAACTAATGTGTGGACTGTCTCGATGAGGACGGGCCAAAGCTTTTCTTTTGCATATTCTTCAAGGCTCATAGCACATCAAACCATATACTAGATTGGAAGTTAAATATTCAGTTTGCCTTCACCGCAAAGTATATCTCTTTCAGAACGTGATTAAAGGCTTCAAATCCACAATGGGCGAAAGGGAAGAGCTGATGGCTGTCAAGGCTGTTGTCTTCGATTTGGACGGAACCCTTGCAAGCTTTAACGTAGACTATAGGGCTGTTAGAGCTGATGTGAGAAGCTTCCTAATGAGAAGAGGGTTGCCAGCCTCAGTTCTGTCAATAAACGAAAGTATATTCGAGATGCTAAAGAAAACCGAGATTTTTCTAAAAAACAACGGAAAATCCGAAAAAACAGTGGAAGAAACACGCTCAAAGGCTCTGGCGATAGCTGAAAAACACGAGTTGGAAGCCGCAAAAACCACAAGCCTGCTTCCCGGAGTTTTGGAAACCTTGAAGGCTGTGAAGAAGATGGATTTGAAGATGGGCTTATGCACGATCAACGGTGAAAAATCGACAAACTACATTTTAAAACGGTTTAAAATAGCAGAATTTTTCGATGTTATAACCCCTCGGGACAGCGTGAAATACGTCAAGCCCAGCGCCGAACACCTTGAAGCCACCTTAAAGGCTTTAGGGGTTAATCCAGAAGAGGCAGTGGTTGTTGGAGACGGCGCCAGCGACATGAAGTGCGCTAAGGAGTTGAAGGCTGTTGCTGTGGGCTTGCCGACTGGAGTTTCTTCTCCAAAGGAACTGATCAGTTCTGGAGCAAACTACTTTATAACGTCAATAACAGACCTACCAACCCTAATAGAGTACGTTAACAAGACTGCAGAAGCATAAAAGCGTTTTTAGGCTGTAAGGAGTCTCTTTTTTGCTATTATTTTTTCTATTTTCTTTTTTGCGTCTATTTTTTGGTATATTTCTAGTGCTTGGTTTAATAGTGAGTAGGCTTTTTCTTTGTCGCCTTCTTCGTTTCTTTCCAGATAAGTTAAGCCATACTCATATAGAAGTTCAGCGAATTTCGGGACGTACCATTTTTGGGCGTTCAGGGATTTGCATCCTTGAAGACTTTTTTCGAAGTGTTGTATAGATTGTTCCCAGTTTTTCTGTTCTCTGAAGAGCATGGCTTTCAGCATTTCAGCGTCAGCGATATCTAATCTGTTCTTTGTTTCTGCTGCATACTCATAGGTTTTTTCAATTAGCTCTCTGGCCTTTTCAATTTCGCCCTTTTTCAAATATAGTCTTGAAAGGGCTGGAAATGACCCTGTAAGTTGAGCGTCAGTATCTCCTGCCTTTTCATAGATGCTGTTGCCTTCTTTGAAGTATTTCTCAGCTTCCGGGTAATCTTCCATTTCCATAAATAATTCTCCAAGCCCAAGAACGACACTCCCATAAGTTTGATATTCTCCAATCTTTTTTGCAATGTCAAGAGCTTCAGTTCCATACTGAAGACTTTTGTCCCATTCCCCAAGAAATCGATAAACCAACCCGAAAGAATTCATTACACCAGCGACGTGGACGGTATTCTTGATTCTCTTATCCAGTGCTAACAGTTCCTCCATCATGGACAGGGCTTTCTGCATCTCTCCCATAACGGCATACCCTAACGCTAGCAAGAGACCAAACATAGATATGCTGCGCACGTCACCAACTTTTTTGGCTAATTCTGATCCTTTTTGACCGTTTTCGAACGCCTTTTGAAATTCTCCCGTCCACCAGTAGCTGGCGGCAAGGTTGTTGTAAAGACGAAGAGCAGATTTTATGCAGTTGTTCTCGACAGCTATTTTCAGTCCCTGTTCATAGTATCGTATAGCCTTCTCGGTTTCTCCGGCTTTCCCACTTAATATCCCAAGATTATTGTAGCACTCTGCAAGGATCTCAGGGATGCCTAATTTCTCAGCTAGTTCAAGTGCCTTCTGCGTCAAAGATAAAGCCTCCGCAAGCTCGCCGCTTCGCCAGAGCATGTGCGAAATATCTTCATGTAAACTGGCTAGTTCCACACTTTCAGGCTCCTTCTCAAGAATTTCCAAAGCCTTACGATGATGCTCAGAAGCTCTATCCTTGTCACCAATCTCGTCCCAGAATGTGTGTGCCATTTTGATGTGAAGTTTTGCAATGCTTCTTTTGTCTCTCACCTCATTCCACAACGTTAAAGACTTGTTCCAGTATTCCATACAAACGTTAATTTCTCCAATCCATGCTTTAATATCGCCAAGCTTCTCAGTTATACGAGCTTTCTCTTCAAGATTATCTCCTTTCTCTTCAAGAAGTTCGAAAGCGTGTTGAAGGTAGGAGAAAGCCTCATTATGAGCATATACCTTCTGTACTTTTTCTCCAGCCTTCAAGAAGTAGTCAAGCGCCTTTTCCTTGTCGTTGCCCTCTAGAAAATGATAAGCAAGCTCTCCAAGATGTTCATCAATCTTTTTAGCATACACTTTCTCCAGGGCACATCCCACAGTGCCATGAAGTTTCATGTGTCTCAAAAGGCTAACTTCCTCATGCACAACATCTCTCACTATAACGTCAGCAAAGGAGTATACACCCTCTCCACGAACTAACCTTTCTTTGACTAGTCCAGTCTTGAGCATTTTCTCCATCAATTCAAGAAGCTTATCCTCTTCAATGCCAGTAACTCCGCGCAAAGCTTCAAAACTGAAATCGTTTCCAATAAAAGACGCTAAAGTTAAAACATTCTGGGATTCATCATCCAACCGACTTATTCTCGCCTTTACAACACCTTCCACAGTCTTAGGAAACTTGATTCTGGAAACTTCTTTGATCTTCCATTTATCTTCCTCACGATAGACTATTCCCTCTTCTTTCAGGGACTTTATCATCTCTTCAACAAAGAACGGGTTGCCCCCAATCCTCTCATAGACAAGTTCACAAAATGCTTTTGGCACTTCATCTTGCTCTAGAATCTGTTTAACCATCTCTAAAGTATCATTAAAAGACATACTCTTTAATGGAACAGATTGAAGCAAGCGTTCTCTATTCAGTTCTGTCAAAACAGGAGATAAAGGGTGTCTCTCATCAATGTCAGTGTCACGATAAGCGCCCAAAAGAAGAAGAGACTCCCTATAGACTCCACGAGCCAAATAATGCAGCAGCAGAAGCGAAGACTGGTCGGTCCACTGCAAATCATCAAGAACAACCAGCAACGGGGCCTCCTTAGAAATGTTGGTGACGAATTGCGAAACCGCTTCAAATAGTCTATCTCGTTCATGCTCGGGACTTATGGGCAACGACTGAGGAATTGTGCCAAGCTTCTGTTTGATTTCGGGAACTAGCTTACAAACCTCGCCTGGGTAATAGCCAATCACCTTATACAATTGTTCAGAGGTGCAAGCTTGCAAATAATCTTTAATGACTTCATTCCAGAGAACGTAAGGTGGCACGCCGTCCATCCTGAACAGGGCTGGGCACCTACCGTACAAGACTTGCATTCCGCGCAAGCGCGCATAAGCCCCTAACTCTCTAGTTAACCTTGTTTTGCCGATGCCAGCCTCTCCATACAGAAAAACGAGGCCTCCCTCGCCACGAACTGCCCTGTCCACAGCCTCTCTAAGAAGGCCCATTTCTTCAACTCTATTGATAAGTTGAATCTCTCTTACAGCAGAAGGGCGTGGACTTGGAACAACAACGCTTGGCTTATGAGAAGGCACAAGGACTTCCCTTAAGTAGCCCTCGGCAACATCCCTCAACACTTTAAGCAAATCCGTCGCTGTTTGAAATCTCTTTCCCGGTTCCTTTTCCAAAAGCTTCATGATGCACTCGGCCAAAGCCTGCGGAACCTTCGGGTTTAGCTTGCTTGGCGAAACGGGATAGTCATGAATATGACTAAAGATAACCTTCACAGGGTCCTCTCCTGGAAAGGGCGGTCTTCCAGTCGCCATTTCATAAAGCACCGCACCTAACGAGTACAGATCAGACCTGGCGTCAGCACCCTTTCCCAACGCTATCTCGGGAGCCACATAAGCAACCGTGCCCACTACTATTCCCTCCTCCGTGATGCTCGGTTGACCCAACATCTTGGCCAAACCAAAATCCGTCAGTTTTGCGGTGCCTTCTTCAGTAATTAGGATGTTCTCTGGTTTAATGTCTCGATGCAGAATACCTTGAGAGTGCGCATACAGAAGCGCACCGCATACATCTATGCTGATTCTTAATACTGTTTGTATGTCGCATTTACCCTCTGGATACGTTCCCATAAGCTCGCGGAGGCCCATTCCATCAACAAATTCAAGCACAAAAAACTGCTTATCATCCTCTTTCCCGATGTCGTAGATAGAACGAATGTTTGGATAATTAAGCTTCGCGACTACTTGCGCCTCACGTATAAAACGAGAATATGCCTCTTCGCTTAAAACTGCACTCTTAAGCATTTTAATTGCAACAACACGGTTCAAAACAGTATCTCTAGCCTTATACACAACGCCTTTTCCGCCTTCACCGAGCTTCTTCAAGATAGCATATCTACCATTCTGTAAATGTTTAAGAGATGACAAGAAACCTTCTCCATATCAGCCTTCTAGTCTCATTCTGTATTTTGCTGTACAATCTTAAAAGTATATCTCAATTCGGTTGTTAACTCTTAGGAGCTTGAAATTAGAAAAATTGAGTTTTAGGTGGTAAGGCTTGCTCTATAACTTATTCGATAGCGTTCCATAGCGGGTGACTACTGGAATTTGTAGACTTGAGCTTCGCCTATCGGTCGCAGTATGTGGTCGTGCATTGGGTCATTGGCTAGAAGATCTGTCAACTCCTTGCTCAACTTTTCCTCTGTGGCGTCACCAAACAGTTCTCGTGATTTGTCAATGTCGCTATACTTTGAGAACTCGTACAAGAAGCAACCATGCGCTGGTCCTCCAGTTCCCAGAACATAGTAGAATGTTCCAAGATATTTCCAGCCTATCTTTTGTGCCTGTTTAGCGAGAGTATTCTCGTTTGCCTTGATCCAAGCTTGAAACTCGTTGAACCTGCCCTCTTTCACCTTGAAGTTACCTAAATACAACATGGAGTCTCACCCCCTCTTCCCTAAAGCACTGACTTTTTATTTCTGGTTGTATAAATAGTTTAGCATCTTCTTCTATAAGTCCCGAAGAGTTAACAGAACCCCCAATTCGAATATATGGTTGAATTAAAAGATTCTATCATCCCAAGATATTTTATACCAATACGAATTTGCGATTCTAACCAGCCCCTTTCAGGTTGGTTTAAAGAAGTACCTGGGCCATTGTGGCCACTGTTGGGTTGCCCCACATTCTCCAAAGTCGATTGTCAATGGCATTCCTATCTTTATTTGTTCTGGGGCTACGCCTCTAATCATGCCTGGAATTTTTACGCCGTTTTCAAGTTGGACTATGCCTACGATGTAAGGCGCCATTTCTTGGAATTGCGCTGGCGCCACATGAATAACAGTGTATGTTAACAGTCTTCCCTTATGCGGAAGCTCGACCCATTCAAACTCTTTCGAAAGGCAGTTGTCACACAACGGCCTAGGCGGAAGATGCACTTTTCCGCATTTCTTGCACTTTCCACCCATGAGTTTTCCTTGGCTTATGTGCTTGTAGAATTGTTCTATTGTGAAGGGTGCTTGCCCGCTCACTGCTTTAGTCCCTCCTATAAATGTGAACCGTGGCTGTGGCACCTGAACCGCCAACATTGTGCGTTAACCCTATTTGGACATCTTTTACTTGCCGCCTTTCAGCCTGTCCACTCAGTTGCAGATACATCTCGTAGGCTTGTGCTGTCCCCGTTGCGCCCACAGGATGCCCTTTAGCCTTTAGTCCACCGCTCGTGTTAACGGGGATTTTTCCTCCAAGCCTTGTCTGTCCGCTTTCGACTAGGCGTCCGCTTTCGCCTGGCTTGCAGAGGCCCAAATCCTCGTAGGCTATTATCTCGGCTATTGTGAAGCAGTCGTGGACCTCTGCAACGTCGATGTCTTCTGGTTTCACATCAGCCATTTCATAAGCCTTTTTAGCGGCTAGTTTCGCTGCTGCAAGCGACGTGAGACTTTCTCTCTCATAAATGCCTATGGTGTCGCTGGCTTGTCCGCTTCCAATTATGTGGACTGGTGTGTCTGTGTATTTTTTGGTTAGTTCTGGCTTTGTTAAGACCAAGCAACTTGCGCCGTCGGTGATTAATGAGCAGTCATAAAGCTTGAGGGGCCAAGCTATAACTCTCGATGACAAAGCCGTTTCAATTGTTATCTCCTTCTGCATGTGCGCCTTAGGGTTTAGGCTTCCATGACGATGGTTTTTCACGGCAACCATGGCGAGATGCTGCTCCGTCGTGCCATACTCATGCATGTGGGCAGTTGCCATTAAGGCGAACAGTCCCGGAAAGGTTATGCCATGCCACTGTTCAAAAGGGTAATCCGAAGCCATAGCCAAATATTCAGTCACTTCAGGCGTTGTTCGATGGGTCATTTTCTCCACGCCACCAACCATAACAACATCACACAAGCCCGAAAGAACAGCGTAGATTGCGGCTCTTAAAGCGGCTCCAGAAGAAGCACACGCGGCTTCCGTTCTTGTTGCTGGTATATGCAGTAAGCCAGCCCAGTCAGCCATCGTCGCGCCTGTATGCCCCTGGTGCTCGTAGGATTCACCCATATGCCCAACAAACAATGCGTTAACATCTTTTTTAGGGTCAAGCTTTGGACAGCGGTCAAACGCTTCTTTAGCCGCTTCAGCAAAAATTTCTCTAGCGTATAAACCTTCTAACTTTCCGAATCTTGATAAACCAGCAGAAACTATCGAAACAAGGGGTTTCCCCTTCAAGGCGAAATTCTCCTTTACGTGCCGTTTGATGCGAAGAACTGAATAGTATTTTAGCAAGTATTTAAGTTTCTTCAACGTTTCACTGAGTTTTTCACGAAAGGTTATTATGAAAATCACTCTTTAAAGACAGAAGGAAAGATTGCTCGCTAATTGTGCTCAGGAGGGGCGAAGAGGTAAGAAATTGTGTCGAATCGACTATGGACGCAGTAGTGGCTGCTTCAAGTCTATTTCTGAACCTCTTCTCATCACTGGCAGCGCTGAGAGATCTTGTCTTTCAAATCTGGGAGCTTGTTTTTGATAATATCCCAAAGAATTTTTACATTAACTTCAAAATATCTGTGAATAAGTATATCTCTTAAACCCGCTATTTCTCTCCATTCTATTTCGGGGTGTTTTTCTTTAATCTTCTCTGGTATGTTTTTGGCTGCTTCACCGATTATTTCCAGATTTCTAATGACAGCATCTTTTACTAACCTATTTTTCCCAAATTCCTCAAAACTTAGATTTTTGGTGTATTCTTCTATATTCGCAATAGCGGCGAGTATGTCTTCAAAATATACTCTATAATTCCTTTGCATACTCTACTTCCTTTAGTATGTAGGGCTTAAGTTGACTTTTTAAGTCATCAAGAATGACTAGATCAACCTGGCGGCCAAATAAATCTTCGAGTAAAAATCTCAGGTGCATATAGTTGTCAAATGTTACCTTTTCTTTTTCAAATTCTACCAGTATATCTATGTCACTTTTTTCTTTTTGCTCGTCTCTAATGTAAGAACCAAAAAGCCCTATCTTTCTTACACCAAATTTTCTAATCTGCTCCTTGTTTTCCTGGATTTTTTCAAGTATCTCTTTTTTAGTAACCATGTCTATAACTATTATCAAACTCACACTATAAAATATATTCGTTAACACTCTTCAAAATTGAGCCAATTTACTCTTAGACTTGTAACGTGGCCCCAGCGATTATTTTATTTATCTTTCTCCAACGTTTTGCCTAGTTTTTCACGAAAGTTTTATGTGAACAGGCTTTTACATTATAGGCTCTAAAATTAGGAAGGGAAAGGAAAAGATGAGTGAAGTAGCCATTGTCAGTGTCGGATGTGTTGGCTTCAGACCGATTACGCCGGAACTTTCCTACAGGGAGTTGATGTTTGAAGCTGCGGTGAAAGCCTACGAGGACGCGGGAATCAACCCTAGGAAGGATGTTGACGTCTTTGTGACATGTGCAGAGGATTACTTGGAGGGCTTCAGTATCTTCGACGAGTTCGTCCCAGACCAGCTCGGCGCTGCGCTGCGCCATCTCTTCACGGTTTCAGGCGACGGAATGCTCGGATTAGCGACAGCGTACATGCTCATCAAAACAGGACAGTTCGACACGGCGGTTGTTGAAGCCCACAGCAAAGCCTCAGACATCCTCACGTACATGGACATCGTTGCCTTCGGCCTAGACCCAATCTTCAACAGACCTTTGGGCGGCCACCCATACTACGTTGCTGGAATGGAGATGAACCGTTACTTGCATGATACATGCACAACCATGGAACAATGCGCACAGGTTGCGGTGAAAAACAAGAAAAACGCCATACAAAATCCCTACGCAGCCTACGGCGCAGACATAACCCTAGACCATGTTTTGTGTTCTGAAATGTGCTTTTATCCACTGAAAAGGCTGGAGATAAGCACGCCTGCAGACGGCTGTGTAGTCATAGTTTTGGCTTCAGAGAGAATTGCAGAAAAACTGACTGAGAATCCCGTTTGGGTAAAGGGCGTCGGATGGTGCACCGAAACCCCAAGCCTAGAAACAATGGACTGGTCTAAAGCTGTTCACACACGTTTAGCAGCTGAAATGGCGTATAAAACCGCAAAAATCAGCAATCCCTGGAGGGAAATTGACTTCGCTGAAATCCACGACCTGTTTGCCTACAAGGAACTTCAACACATGGAAGCGTTAAAACTCTGCGAGTACGGCGAAGCTGGAAAACTGACAGAGGAACGCCTCACAGCCCTAGACGGCGAACTTCCAGTGAATCCATCTGGAGGCTTGCTTGGAATGGGATACGGGCTTGAGGCTTCTGGAATGCAAAAGCTTCTGGAAGTAGTGCTGCAGTTGAGGGGTCAAGCAGGACAGAGGCAGATACCAGACGCGGAAGTTGGCTTGGCTCACAGTTGGCGTGGAATCCCAACAGCAACGGGAGCTGTGGCGGTCTTGAGCAACGTTAAGTGAGGTGAAAATGAGAAATGTTTGGAAAGAAAAGAGTTGCAATCGTCGGAGCTGGCTTAACTCTGTTCCGAAGAAACCTGAAAGAAACGGGCAAAGAGTTGTCTTATGAAGCTTCGAAGATGGCTCTTGACACTGCAGGATTGGAATTGCGAGATATACAGAGCGTTGTGATGGGTTCGGCGCCAGACGCCTTCGACGGAGTCCACATGAAAGGCGAATACCTAGCGGATGGAGCAGGAGCTTACAACAAACCATACTCAAGGGTTTTCGTGGGCGGCGGAACAGGAGTTTTCACGCCATTAGCTGGCTGGTGGCACGTTGCTTCTGGACAGTTTGACACATGCCTAGTGGTGGCTGAGGAGAAGATGTCCTCCTGCTATCCGCATCCCCAATTCGCCTTCACAACAATATTCGACCCAATCCTTGAACGCCCAATCGGCATGAATCTCATCTGGATATTCGCCTTGGAAATGCACCGCTACATGTATAGACATAACATTAAGAAGGAGCAAATAGCCCTCGTCTCAGTCAAAAACAAGCGAAACGCTCTGGACCATCCATGCGCCCAGTTGGGTGCAAAGATAACCGTTGAGGATGTTTTGAACTCTGAGATCATGTGCTGGCCGGTTCAACGCTTAGACGTGAGCCCGACAAGCGACGGCGCCGCAGCGGTTGTCTTGGCTTCGGAGGATGTTGCCAAGGAGGTTACAGATAACCCTGTTTGGATTGACGGTGTAGGCTGGTGCATAGACTCTACCCAATGGACAAACCGTGACCTGTACTATCCAGACTATGTTGAATGCGCGGCTCGCATGGCGTACAAAATGGCTGGAATCAAAAACCCACCCAAAGAAATCGACTTGGCTGAACCCTACGACCCATTTGACTATAAGGAACTTCACCACATGGAAGGCCTACTCTTATGCAAGAAGGGCGAGGCGCCAAAACTGACCGCGGAAGGCGTAACACAAAGGGATGGCGATTTGCCAACATGCCCCTCTGGCGGATTGTTGGGCGTTGGCAACCCAATAGCGGCTGCAGGCTTGATGAAGGTTTGCGAAATCTTTTGGCAGTTGCGCGGCGAGGCTGGAAAGAGGCAGATTCCAGGCGACCCGAGAACTGGTGTGGCTCAGGCTTGGGGTGACTTAATGCAGTATGGTTCGGTAATCGTTTTGAGGCGTTAAGAGAAGGGTGATTGAGAAATGAGCGTGAAAATTAAGAAGTATGCTGGAGAAGCCCTGGAAGCCAAAGACATTAGGGAAGGAAGAGTTCCAACCGAAAAGTTTAGGCCTAAGGCGAAGTTTGCCTGGAGCGCTGGCATAGCCATGAGCAGGTTCCTTGAAGAACTAAAGAATGGAAGGATAATTGCGACAACATGCAGTAAGTGTGGGCGTATTATGGTTCCGCCAAGAATTTACTGTGAGAAGTGCTTCAAGCCGACGGACGGCTGGGCGTATGTGAAGGACACGGGCATCATCAACACTTACTCGGTTTCGTTTCTAGCAGCAGACGCGAGCAGGTTGAAGGAGCCAATAATTGTTGCGATCATAAACTTAGACGGTGCATCTGAAGGCATGGGAATAATCCACCGAATCGAAGAAGTGAAAGATTGGAAGGAAGTGAAGTTTGGAATGAAGGTCAAAGCCGTTTGGAAGCCGCCTAAAAAACGCGAAGGCGCCATCACGGACATAAAATACTTCAAACCAGTAAAAGAGGAATAACGCTATGAGCTTAGAGAAGATTACGAATCCGTTTGGTGCCCGCCACTGGCTCGGCGACATGGAAGCCGACTACATGTACACTTTGGGCGTTGCTGGCGAGCGCTTCTTTAAAGAGTTGAAGGAAAAGGGCAGGATAATGGGTGCGAAGTGTCCCCAATGTGGTATAGTGTATGTTCCGCCGAGAATGTACTGCGAGCGTTGCTTTTCGAAGCTTGAGGAGTGGGTTGACGTAGGCAAGAAAGGCGTAATCCACACGTTCACGATAGCAACAATAGACATTAACGGTTCAAAACTGGAGAAGCCAGTAATATACGCATTAGTAAAGTTTGAAGGAGCCCACGGCGGAATAATCCACAAGATAGGCGAAACAGACAACGTCTGCATAGGGATGAAAGTCGAAGCGGTCCTTAAACCGCCACGGGAAAGAAAAGCCTCAATAAACGACATAAAATACTTTAAGCCAGCAAAATAAACCCAAACTATCCTCTTTTTCTTAAACCTAACGACTAATACTTTTAGAAGGTTTCGTATGGATAACAGTGTTCATCAGTTTAAGTCTTTTTTGAATGATTGATATCTTTTATAGCACAAACATGTTTATTTTTGGTTGCACATTCGTGTGTACTTAGCCCTTTGTGAGTTGGTTTCATGGATAAGCAGGTTACGATTGGATTACATATAGTTCAGGAACACATGGATTTCTCGCATGTTAGAAATATCTGCAAATGTGCTGAAGATTTGCGTTTTGATTCTGTAACGCTTATGGACCATTTTCGTCCCTATTATCCTCCAGAAAATGGAAATCTGTTGGAATGTTGGACTACTCTAAGCGCCCTTGCAATGGAAACAAAAAGAATTAAGATAGGTACAATGGTAACCTGTGCCTCTTACAGGAATCCAGCTTTGTTAGCCAAGATCGCGGCTTGTTTAGACCATATAAGCGGAGGTAGACTAAAATTTGGCATAGGAGCTGGCTGGTTCCGGGAAGAATTTGAAGAATATGGTATTCCTTTTGATAAGCCTAGGGAAAGAATAAGACGACTAGAAGAAGCGATTCAGATCATCAAGAGAATGTGGGTTCAGGAAGAGGCGAGTTTCAGTGGAAGATATTATAAGGTTGATCGTGCAGTATGCGATCCTAAACCAGTGCAAAAGCCTCATCCACCCATAATCGTCGGTGGAGGTGGAGAAAGGTTCACTTTAAGAGTTGTAGCAAAACTTGCAGATGGATGGAACTCCCCAGGATCATTTGAAAGGTACGCAAACAAGCTTGAAGTTTTGAAAAGGCACTGCCGAAAAGTTGGGAGAGACTTTAAAGATATTAAGCTCTCGTGGTCGGCATGGGTAATTCTATCCTCCGACCGAAATAAAGTTGCTGAGTTTCAACCGAAATACATTCAAAACTTAGACGATTTTATAGAAACCTACCTCATAGGAGAACCCGACCAATGTATCAGAAAAATGCAACACTTCGTTGACCTTGGAGTAACCGACTTCGAACTGGCCTTCCCAGACACATTTCCCAAGGATAAAAGAAGGCGCGTACCAAGCCTTGAGACAATACAAAGCTTCGCTGAGCTTGTTTTGCCCCGATTTAACAGCTAAAGATGTAGTTGTTGCTTCTTTCCGATAACTACGAAGAAGGAACGCGTAGATACGAACGCATTGGTTCGCATCTTTTGAGGATCCTTAATGATGTTCTTTGTCTTTCTAACCGTTTTGCTGAGATATTCTTCAAACTCTTTTCTGGATATTCCGTATTCCTCCATGGCTCTCTTCTCCTCTTCACTCCAGGAAGTTAAAGCTGGCAAGGATTTCCTATAATAATCTATCAACTCCTCAACTGAGTAACTATTATCCCAACTAGGCGGACTAGTTGGCAGCAAATACCCGTAAGCCTCAATCTGTGTCAGCCGAGCCTTCATAAAGATCGACGGAAGCTTTGAACCTACGCAGAGGTCCGCACCATAAATCTTCTTAAACACGCTGATAACTGCGCTGTTGAATCTATAAGCAAGTTCATCATGCTTTTCGTCAAAAGGGTTGTAAATCACACAACCTCTATAATCCGGTTCTATGGCTACCACCCTTCCATGAGGTTTTGCTATCCTAACCATCTCAAGCAAAGCCCTCAAAGGTCGTCCGAGAATGTAAAGCAAAGTGTGGCAGGCAACGACATCGGCAAAATTGTTAGGAAAAGGAAGCTTATACGCACTTGCCTTTTTAAATTCCGTCATGAAGTGTAGACCTTCCTTGTGGGCTAACTCTCGAGCAGAATCTAGAAGCTTTTGGTCAATGTCAACTCCGATAACCTTACCTTGTTCTTTTAAGCCCTTGGCGATCAGTCGTGTCAAAAACCCAGACCCACACCCAACATCAACAGCGGTAATTCCAGGCTCAACTCCCAGATGCCTGTAAAGCGCGGAAATGAGCCCGCGGCTCCACAGGTACTTTCCTCTAAGTTCTAAGCCTTCAGAAGTCCACACATACTTTTTCTTCATCTGTTGTGCCTCTTACACACCCAAATTAAAGACATAGTTCCCTTTCTAAGTATTTAATGGGGTACGGGGGGAACCTTCCCTTTTCCACTATGGTGATAAGCCTTCTTAGTTCTGTCTTTGCCATATCGTAAAGTTGTTTCGTGATCCAACCTTTAACGAAAGCGCTTTCCAACTCCTCTTCATCCAGCACCTTAAACCTAAGATCAGGTGAAACCCAGAGGTCTAGAAACAAGTCAGTAAGTTCAACACCGCCATCATCCAATAGCTTCGGAGGTATAACAATGTCACAATAGTATCCCGTGTGCCTTCCATGCAAATCTCTTATTTTACCAACCGTAAACCACCTTCCCATCAACTCGAAATATACTATTTGAAAACCAGGTGCAAGAACAGCCTCTCCATCAAATGTAACCAAATGTACTGATGTGATTTGAGACTTGCCAACGATAACCCTCTCAGATTTGTAAATCAGGTCGTCGTAGATGTCCAAAACCTGATCGGGCAACCTAATATATCGCAGATGAAGTTTTGGAGTTGATCCCCACGAGGTTTCATTTCTTTTTGTCAATGAACCTTTCAACTTCACAAACGAGAATCTAGTTCAGAGTAAGGTTAAAAATTTAACCTTGCAAACCAACGAATCTTAAGCTAAAACATTTTTACGCAGATGAGCCAGATACAGTTAACTCTACAACTTTATCAAGGCGAAAACTATGGAAAATGCAAGCAACCATAGTCATGTTGTGAATAAAACATCAGAAGCCCTAAAACGCAATGGATTTAGGGTTATCTACGCAAAAAATCGAAAAGAAGCTCTGCAACGCATTCTCGAAGAAATCCCAGAAGAAGCAACAGTGGGAGCAGGAGACTCTCTAACTTTAAAAGAAATCGGCGTTTTTGAGGAATTAAAGAGAAGAAACTCTACTCTGTTTTGGCCCTTCGATGAAAAAGTTGCGAAAGAGGAGCGGAGAAACGTTGAACGAAAGGCTCTGTTGACAGACATATTCCTGTCTGGTTCAAACGCGCTAACTATAGATGGGAAAATTGTCAATGTCGACGCCACAGGGAACAGGGTTGCAGGCATGATTTTTGGACCGAGAAAGGCGGTTGTCGTGGTTGGGGTAAACAAGATAGTTGGGAACGTGGAGGAAGCCTTGGAAAGAATCAAAAACGTGGCAGCACCGTTAAACGCAAAAAGAATAAGAAAAGAACGAGGTTGGGAACTGTTACCCTGTGTTGAGGCTGGCAGATGCTTAGACTGTAACGCAAAGAACAGGATATGCAACATAACCGCCATAATTGAAAAGAAGCCCAGAGCAATAGACATGGCGATAATAATTGTGGGAGAAAAACTCGGGCTATAATCAACTTGATGCTAATATTTACTTTTGACAGAGCTCTTCTTGGCTTGCTTTCGTTTTCGTTTGCGTTTGCTGAGCTCACTCAACTTTTTCATCCATGTACCTCTGACATATAAGGCTCCGACGCCGGGCTCGACAACTGCTTCTATACCAATGGTCTTACGCTTCCTTCTCTTCGGTAACTTTTTACGAGACATACTATTCATTTTTTCAGAATTCGAATATAAAACCCTTAACAATGCAGATTATGTCTTAACTTTAATGTTGAATCGTATTTTTTGAACCGATAAGAAAATATCTTTTTAGGTTTGATACCGATATGTAGTTAAACACCAAACAGCCCGATAATGGAGGCAAATCAAGAGGATGTTTGATGAGAAAAAGACCCAAGAAATAAAACAAGAGCGAGAGCGTTGGGAAAAGACAACTCTGCCGAAGTGGATAAGGCAATGCCCTGAATGCAAAAGCGAATTCAGAAACCACTCGGGCGTGCTGATAAAACGTGTTTACACTCCGGAAGACGTTAAAGGCTTAGATTATATGCAGGATTTAGGGTTTCCGGGCGAGTATCCCTTCACCAGAGGAGTACACGCCACCATGTACCGAGGCCGCCTGTGGACGATGCGGATGTTTGCGGGATACGGCACAGCGGAACAGACAAACCAGCGCTTCAAATACCTGTTGAGGGAAGGCGAAACAGGCTTGAGCACGGCATTCGACTATCCAACGATAATGGGCTATGATTCAGACCATCCCATGGCAGCGGGTGAAGTGGGCGTATGCGGCGTAGCCGTCTCCTCATTAAGGGATATGGAGATTCTATTTGACGGCATACCACTAGACAAAGTTACAACCTCCATGACTATAAATGGTCCATCGTCGATGCTGCTCGCCATGTATGTAGCCGTGGGCGATAAACAAGGCGTGCCAAGAGAAAAACTGGGAGGAACAACCCAAAACGACAATTTGAAAGAGTTTTTCGCCCAGAAGCTGTGCATATTCCCGCCAAAACCTTCAGTGAAACTCACAACAGACATAATTGAATACTGTGCCAGACACTTACCGAGATGGAACCCCGTGAGCATAAGCGGCTACCACATCCGCGAGGCTGGCGCAACCGCCCTTCAAGAATTAGCCTTTACGCTTTATGATGGAATAGCCTACGTGGAATCCACCATGAAAAGGGGATTAAAAGTGGACGACTTCGCCCATCGCTTATCCTTCTTCTTCGCATCTCACAGCGATTTCTTCGAAGAGATAGCCAAGTTCAGAGCCGCCAGAAGACTGTGGGCAAAAATAATGCGGGAACGCTTCCACGCTAAAAATCCAAGGTCTATGTGGATGCGTATGCACGTCCAAACTTCGGGGTGCACCCTTACAGCGCAACAGCCATTAAACAACATCATACGCACCACTATCCAAGCCCTAGCAGCGGTTTTAGGCGGAACCCAATCGCTGCACACAAACTCTTTTGATGAAGCCTTATGCTTGCCGACTGAAGAAGCCGTTCGTGTTGCTTTAAGAACACAGCAGATAATAGCACACGAAAGTGGAGTTACAAACACCGTTGACCCATTGGCAGGCTCCTACTATACAGAAGCCTTAACAAACGAAATGGAGGAAAAAACAATGGAATACATACAAAAAGTAGATGACATGGGGGGAGCAGCAGTCGCCATAGAAAAAGGATTCTTCCAGAAGGAAATCGCCGACAGCGCCTACCAATATCAAAGGGAAATAGAAGATAAAAAACGTACAATCGTCGGCTTGAACGACTTCACCATTGAAGAGGAAGAATGCCCAATAGAACTTCTACGTGTCGACCCAAAAGTTGAAAAAGAACAAATTATAAGACTTCAAAAATTAAGAAATGAACGAGACAGCAGAAAAGTCAAGGAAGCCCTTGAAAAGCTCCACTACACAGCAGAAAAAGATGAGAATCTCATGCCGACAATAATCGAAGCGGTGAAAGCCTACGCAACCCTAGGAGAAATCACGGATGTGCTGCGAAAAGTTTACGGGGAATACAAAGAATTAATAGTCATTTAAAGAGGCAAAACAAAATGCAAAGCAAGAGAAAAATTAGAGTCTTGATCGCAAAACCAGGCCTCGACAGCCACGACAGAGGGGCCAAAGTGGTAGCCAGAGCCCTAAGGGACGCTGGAATGGAAGTGATCTACACGGGTTTGAGGCAGACGCCTGAACAAATAGTTGAAACAGCCCTTCAGGAAGATGTGAACGTGATAGGCTTGAGCATCCTCTCAGGCGCCCACAAGGCCCTTTTCCCAAGGATAATGGAGCTCCTGAAACGAAGGGGCTTAACAGACGTGATGGTTTTCGCCGGTGGAATAATTCCTGAAGAAGACATACCGGAAATGAAGAAGATAGGCATAAAAGAGGTATTTGGACCTGGAACCCCCACAGATAAGATAATCCAGAGCGTGTTGGATAGCGTCCAAAGAGAACCCAAAGCCTAAGATGTGCAGAGCCGTTGACAAAAATTAAAGATATAGCCCAAGGCGTTCTAGCCGGAGACCGCAGAAGCATAGCAAAGGCGATAACAATAGTAGAAAACAACGCAGCCGAAGCCCAAAAACTAATCGCATTGCTTTATGCCCACACGGGAAAAGCCCAAATAATAGGGTTAACTGGACCAGGCGGCTCCGGGAAAAGCACCCTCATCGAAAAAATTGTGCGTGAGTACAGGCGGAAGGGCAAAACTGTGGGCGTAATAGCTGTAGACCCTACAAGCCCCTTCACGGGCGGCGCCTTCTTAGGCGACAGAATTCGGATGCAAGAACTGAGTACCGACGAGGGCGTTTTTATACGGAGCATGGCAACCCGCAACTATCTGGGTGGAATAGCCAAGGCAACAAAGGACGCCGTGAAAATTTTGGACGCTGCAGGCAAAGACATAATCTTAGTGGAAACTGTGGGTGCTGGGCAGTCGGAAGTCGAAATAATTAAAGTGGCGCAAACAATAGTGGTCATTCACGCGCCAGGCTTGGGAGATGAAATACAAGCGATTAAGGCGGGATTGATGGAGATAGCCGACATCTTCGTTGTGAACAAGGCTGACAGGGAAAACGCAGACAAAGCCGTGACAGACATCCAAGCAATACTGCAGCTAAACAACAAAGAGAAGGCGTGGAAACCACCCGTCCTAAAAACAGTAGCCCTATCAGGTGACGGCGTTCCACAACTCATCGAGAAAATAGAGGAGCACAGAGTATTTCTGGAAAGAGAAAAAGAGCTTAGAAGAAAACTGTGGAAAGCAGAAGCCGAACTCACAGAAGCAATAAAGGAAAAAGTGGTAACTTCAATAATAGAGGAACTAAAAAGGGAAGGAAAGTTTGAGGAACTTTTGCAGAGAATTCTGGAAAGGGAAATAGACTCTGCCTCTGCAGCTGAAAAACTTCTGCAGGAAAAATTGAGAAAGCACCGTTGAGAAGGCAGCGAATCGATGCCAAGATTTGAGAAGGGGCTTGTTCAGGTTTACACTGGAGATGGGAAGGGGAAAACCACAGCGGCTTTTGGGCTTGCCCTAAGAGCCATAGGCAGAGGACTGAGAGTCTACGTAATCCAGTTTATCAAGGGCGGGTTCGACTACGGTGAACTCTACGTGGTGGATAAGCTTCCAAACCTCAAACTAAAGGCCTTCGGCAGAGGCAGATTCGTAACAGAGAAACCGCCCTCAGACGAAGACCTTAAACTCGCTGAAGAAGCCTTCCAACTGGCCAAAGAGGTTGTCGAAGGAGGAGAATATGATATGGTCATCTTGGACGAAATTAACGTCGCCTTAAACTTGAAACTGATAAGTCTTGAAAAAGTTCTCAAAATAATAAAGAACAAGCCGAAACACGTTGAACTTATACTAACTGGACGCTATGCGCCCAAAGAAGTCATAGAAGCCGCTGACTTGGTTACGGAAATGAGAGAGGTCAAACACCCCTTTAAGGATGGGTATCAGGCCAGAAAAGGAATCGAATACTAGCCCAGCATTATTAAGGGAAAGTTAAATGTCCAAAGAAGATGGCGGAGAATCACCCGAAAAATTTTCAGATTTGCCCAAAACTTTATGGGTTAAATCTTCCATAAATATAGGAATGATTTTACAGCTGTAGGCTTGGCAACACTTTTCCTTTTAAGAATTTTCAACATTAGTAGCACACAGCTGTTTTTGGATGTGGAGGCGTTCGTTGCAGAATATGGACTTATTGGCATTTTCTTTGCGACCATTTTAGCTGGGACATGTTTCTTATAAAGTTATATAAATAACACAATCTATAAAATAAAGTGTGAAACAGTAATGCAGCTTAAAGATGTAAAGTTTAAAAAAATTCTCGATTATGCTTTTTTGATCCTCATCCTTCACGCCTTCTTTGTTACATCTATAGTTCCGACATTTGGATGGGTTTTTTGGAAGTATAAGACAGACGGCACAGTAGTTAGCGTTGGAGTTTCTGCTGATGGAAACTACATAGTGGCGGGAACTGATAATGGAACCGTTTATCTTTTTGATGGGACCGGGAGTTTGCTTTGGACTTATCATTTCACAGTAGATGTGGAGTGTGTAGCGATTTCCAGGGATGGAAACCGAATAGCAGTTGGCATCAACGAATATCGAAGCGGCAAACCCGACATCTATCTATTCGATAACCTTGGAAACATTATATGGCAGAAAGATCTAGTTCAAGGCAGTTGGCCATGCGATGTAGCCATCTCGCCTGATGCACAATTCATAGTAACCGGAGATACGGCGAATTTTGCCTACTTTTATGATATTTTTGGGAATTTAATCTGGAAATACACAGCTGGTAGCTGGGTTAGTGCAGTCTCGACCTCCTTAGGAGGAGAGTACACAGCTGCCGGGTCTTGGGATGACACGCTCTACTTCTTTGATAAGGCGGGAACTTTACTTTGGAGCTACAAGCTTGAATACAATGTTGAGGCGGTTTCGGTTTCTCCGGAAGGCGAATACGTTGCAGCCGGCTCACCAACAAAAAAGGACTTGTACTTGTTCGCAAAAAATGGAAGCCTTTTGTTGAAAACACCTTTTTACATTAGCATAGAGGCGGTTTCAGTCTCAGCCAACGCTGAAAGAATCGCTGTTGGAGCGTACAAAAGAATCAACGTAATCGATAAGACGGGAAGCCTAATCTTTGAACGGGAGACAGATGACTATGTAGAGGACGTCGCAGTCACAGCTAATGGGAAATTTGTTGCCTTTGGTTGCGGCGATTATGTATATTTCCTAGAAGTTCTTCCCTCAAGCACCATAACCTGTGAGATTTCAAGCTCAGAAATAACTTTTGGCGAGTCTATTTCTGTCTTGGGTTCTGTCAGTCCACCCCGCACCGGCGCGGAAGTAACATTAACGTACACGAGACCTAATGGTTCAAGCTTGACAAGGACAACCACCATGGATAAGTATGGCTTATACAACGACACCTTCACGCCAGACACGGTCGGTGTGTGGACGGTCAAGGCTTCTTGGATGGGAGATGAACAATATGCAGGGTCTGAAAGCCCTTCAAAGTCATTCACTGTTGGAAAAACCGAGATAAAATGCGATGCCACGGCGGCGATTTTCCTCGGAGGCTCTGTAATGGTTAATGGTTCAATCAATCCCCCTATTAGTGGCGTAGAAGTCACGCTGAAATACAGGCTTGTTTTCCACGATTCAACATGGAAAGAAGAAGGTTTCATTAACGTGACAAGGACAGTAATAACTTTAGCTGACGGGTCTTTTACAGACACGTTCATTCCGAATGACGTAGGACGGTGGAAAATAAACGCCTCTTGGGCTGGAGATGCACAACATATGCCAAGCCAGACTGAAATCTCTTTTGCCGTGAACCCCGCGTCACAAATTAGTTTGTTGTCAGTCACTCCGGTCACATTGTACTGGCATCGACAGCAATGGTATTGTGTACATGGAGACACAACTTCGCAACTTCTGGACATGGAAATACCAACATCCAGCGTATCCGCAACCGCGACCTTCAACCCAGGGGGTTATTGGTGGATTGGTCATGGTCATTATGCATTTAAGGGGATCCACACAGGCCAGTTATCAGAGAGCATTTTGATAGAGGAAGGCCTTTGGAATTTATCGATTTGGGCTGCAGCACTTGGTTCCAGTGAACATTTCTTGGTGTCATTAAACTATTGGGACGAAAATCACGAAACTCACGAGATTGCAAGTTGGAATACTGGGTATTTTAACTCGACCGATCCAGAAATGCCAACAGAATTTACACACTCTTTTGATCTGCCAGCCACAATCATTCCAAAAGGAGGCTGTCTTGGCTTTATAATCTATGATTGTCGTGATTCTTATGTTAAGTGGTTTTTTGATTCAACTCTTCATCCAAGCTACTTAACAATCCCGCCCAGCACAGAAGTTGTGACATATACATTAGACATCATGCCGACAACTGATGGAAACACTAGTCCCGCACCAGGCGTTTACACATATATGGCAGGTACAGAAGTAGCCGTAACTGCAATCCCACAGGCGGGATACTCATTTGACCACTGGGAGCTTGACGACGTCAACATAGGATCATCCAATCCGGTCACCGTCCTTATGGACAAAAACCATACGCTCAAAGCATTTTTCACTGACAATACTCCGCCACAAATAGGCGATCCAGTGCAAGACCCATCCGAGAATGTTCAGCCCGGCCAAAACGTAACGGTCACAGTCATAGTAACCGACCCCGGTTCAGAGTCTATAACGTAACATTATGGTATAGCATCGATAACGAAACCACATGGGCACCTTTAAACATGATTGAGACTGATGTAAACACCTATCAAACGGAGATTGGCGGATACGAAAACTGCACATGGCTAAAATACAAAATAATCGCTTACGACAACAGCGGAAACCGAGCAGTAAACGACAATCATGGACATTCTTACGTTTACCATGTAATCCCGGAGTTCCCATCAGCCCTAATCCTGCCACTGTTCATGATAGCAACATTACTGGCGGTCATGGCATACAGAAGAAGACGCTTACTGTAACTGCAGACATTGTGCGCATCATTATTATAAAGATGTTAGTTCTGAATATTGGAGAAAAATTTATACTTCTGAAGAACCCATTTTGGGTTGGGTCGGTTGTTGAAAACGAAGAACGCAACATTAATTTTGCTCGTTTCAACCTCGCTTTTAGCCTTATTATCGGCTTATTTGTTCCCTGTAGCATTTGCTCAAAGGGACCCCAGCCACATAACGTGCGAGGTTTCTCCCCAAACAATAACTTATGGTGAGTATGCGAACATCTCGGGAAGGCTGATTGACCTTTCAACGGGCCAGGGATTGAAAAGACTGGTCAATTTGACATACTCTGAAGACGATGGAGTGACGTGGAAACAGTTGAAAGTGTCATGGGACGAGTTGACAGAGTGGGGTATTAACGATATTTGGACGACGGATGATGGATACTTTGGTCCCTATAAATGGGGCCCGGAACACATACCGCACGACTTTTTGATAAAGGCTTTTTGGAGTGGCGACGAACAATATGAGCCATCGGAAAGCACAGTGACATTAAAAGTTAATTTACCTCCCAGCCCTCCAGTTTTGGTTATCAGCAACAACCGCCGCGTCTCCATCGATACTTTCTGGGTAGCTGGAGAGGTTCAAAATGTGGGCACGACGAATTTAGAGTGGGTGAAAGTGACAGCTGTATACTACGATATTGTTGGAAAAATAATTGGTGTAGACGACATCTACGCCGACCTCCATCTTCTCGCTCCGGGAGAGAAGTCCCCCTTCATAACGTTTGCAGGAATATCCTATGAAGAGAAGATTAACGCATCATTAATTGCTAGCTATGTTCCGGTCATTCGGTCATACCGAAATACAACAGAGGAACCTTACCGAAATTTTCAAATACTAAATGAGACAAGCTGGTTCGACGAATTTGGTGATTATCACGTTTCAGGTGAACTGAAGAATACAGGTGCGGTTTCCGTTTATTCTGTGGATGTTGTCGCAACTTTTTACAACGCAGAGGGAAATGTGATTGACGCTTGGTGGGACCTACTCATAACCGATCCGGACGTACTGAATCCAAATGAAAGAGCTTCATTCGATATAGAATTATCCCGTTTCAGATTAGAAGATTTGGGTGTAGAAATAGACCACTATGTTTTACAGGTTGACTCCTACCCTGTGAGAGTATTTTGTTACGTTTTTCCATCAAAAGTCGGTTTAGGCGAGTCTATTGAGGCCTGGGGTGATATCGATCCGTCCCGCGAGATGGCTGTGACTTTAAACTATGTCAAGCCTGACTCAACCGTTGTGACGAGAACAGTTTGGACAGACACTTACGGCTACTACAATGACACTTTTACACCTGATAGCGCTGGAGCATGGACTGTGTATGCTTATTGGCCAGGCGACGGCCTCCACCCCGGAGTCGTGAGCTCTAACGTTTCCTTCACAGTGTCAAAAAATATGACTTCAATCTCATGCTCTGTTTCATCGGAGAAAATCCAGTTAGGCGAGAACATCATAATCACGGGTTCGATATCTCCAACCATCGAAAGCGCGAGCGTCACCTTAACATTCACCAAACCCGACAACTCTACACTCGCCCAAACTGTTACGCTGGTTCAAGGTAATTACTCTTACACTTTTAAGCCTGACAGCTCCGGGTCATGGCGTGTCAAAGCCAGCTGGCCGGGAAACAACATCTATGAAGGAGCAAACAGCAGCTTAAAGGCCTTTTCGGTTGAGTTTTTTGCTCCAGTGCGTGAAGTTCCACCGCCAGAGAACACAGCCGTGGCAATAGTGGTTGGAACAGGCGTAACAGTGGGAGTCACAGCTTCTATGAGCCTGAGCGGCCTTGCCCAATCATTCAACGAAGCCGTCTCAGAGCTGCCAGCTCCAAAATGGCTTAAGGATTTCCTCAACCTGTACGCAGAGAAAACATTCGAGACCTTAACTGAGGAACAAATAAAAGCCCGGAAAATCAAGAAGATGCTAAGATTGAGAGAGCTCCTCTCGCTACTTTTTTCTGCCATCATCCTCTTAGCCGTGTTCGTCTATGTTGAAGTGCACGGCGTGCCAAATTTTTTGAACAGAGAGTACCTTCTCGCAGCAGTGCCACATGTTTTAATTTCTGTTGTTTTCGTTTTCGTCTCCTCACAGATTTTCTCAATCATCAGCGCAAAAGCACTAAACGTATGGTCAGAATTCAAGATATGGCTCTACGGACTTACGGCCTTGCTCATAACAGGAATCATATTCATGATTCCGTTCGCATCACCCGGTAGGATGGAGTATCAAGGCGATATAGACCGGAAAAAAGCTGGCTTGACAGCAACCTCAAAGGTTCTCTGCATCTTAGTCCTGTCCATTCCATTCTACCTTTTCTACACTTTGGGATTCGCCACAATAGGGGATGCAGGTCTAATGATGACGATGATGACCGCTTGCTACACAGCTTTTCCGTTCAAACCCCTTGAAGGAGAAGCAATCTTTAGATACCACAAAGTCTTATGGACTGCAATCTTCATTTTAAGCTTCTCAATGTTTGTATGCACAATACTTAGTCTATTACCGCGTGTCGCCTACCTACTAACGGGCGCGGCTGCAACTTTACTCTTCGTCGGGCTTATCCTCACTCTAAGAAAGGCGCAAAGTCGCCAATAAAGAGGACCGATGGAATATTATTTTAATAATAAGCCTCTGTGATATTCTTCATTCCTTCTTTTCTTCCTTTTTTCTTGTCATGTAGGTGAGTATGGCTAATACCAAACCGCCTATGGCGACAAGTACCTGTATTATCGTCCAAAAGTGTTCTTGCCACCACGGAGATTCTACGTTTTTTACCGTTACTGTTGTTTGGCTGGTTTTCAAGTTTCCGACAGTGTCGTAGGCTTTTATGGTTATGGTGTATTCTCCGTTGGGGTATTTGGTTGTGTCCCATGACCACTGGTAAGGTGTGCCAGTAACGGTGTATACTAGGACATCTCCTAGGTAGAATTCGATTCTTGATATGCCCATCGTGTCGCTGGCTTGGACGTTAACGACTAATGTTAGGCCTACGGTTATCCCGCTTTGTGGAGTTTGAATTGTCAATGTTGGAGGATTGTTGTCTATGAGCACCGTTATGGATGTTGTGGCTGGGTTTGCTGCTTTGTCTAAGGCTAAAACCATAAGAGTATGTTGCCCATCAGAGAGACTCGTAGTATTCAAATCATATTTCCAGAGAAAATCGCTAGAGTTGTAGATCATGACTAGCCATGCGCCATTGTCAACTTTGAAGCGGACATTGCTGACTTCTCTGTTGTCAGTTGCGTTCACGTTTATCGTTACTGTTCCTTTGTATATGTTTCCAGATATTGGTTCTTTAATCGAAGTTGTGGGAGGCGTGTTGTCAACAAAAACTGTTCCGAAGGCGTGGACTGCGAATGCATGGAAATTGTCTATCGCTTTGACCATTATTTCATGTGATGTCTCAGAGTATTGTGTTGTATCCCAATCCCATTCATAGGGCGGATCAAAGTCGGTGTATTTCGGTTGGAGATCTATATAGAATTCCACCATGGAAACCCCATTTTTGGCGCGAGCATTGACGGAGATTTTGACTGTTGATGAAACTGTTTCGCCTTGAAGCGGATTTACAATTTCTGCGGCGATGATTGATTCGGTTAGCCATGGATCGAAGAGGACACTTCCATTAATTTCCTCTGGGTCGACTGCGTCTGCAAAACCTAGAGCTGGTCCACTTTCACTACCCCAATAGTTGTAGGTAGCATTCACGGTTACGCTATCGTCTTCGTTGCAAAGGCCATAATTGTTCTGTCCATAGATGTCGTTTTGATGGATTTCTGGCTGAGATCCATAATTGCAGCCAATACCATATCCAATATTAAATGTTATAATGTTGCCTTGTATTGTTGGATTGGAATGATTCGTGCACCAGATTCCAGTTCCTGTATTATTTGTTATGCTGTTTCCCTGAATGATAGGACTGGACCAATAAAGTCCGATGCAATCTCCACAGTTTGTAAAGGTGTTGCCTCGAATGATCCCACTAGAAAATGCACAACCTATAGTGTTGTTTGAAAAAAAGTTTCCTTCAATTGTTAGATTAGAATTGCCTAACTGAACGCCACCGTCATTAAACGATATAACATTGTTTTGTATGGTTGCGTTAGAATAATCAAGATAGATGCCGGATTCATTATTTTGCGAAATGCTGTTGTCTAGAATTGTCGCGCTAGAGTTACAGCACCAAATGCCCTCAGCTTTATTTAACGTTAGAGTGTTGTTCTGGATAATAGCATCAGAATGATCAGAGCCGATGCCGGGACCAAGATTTGATGTTATCGTATTGTTAGCAATAGTTGGACTACAATAACTGCCGAAACGCACTCCTCCCCAAAGATTTCCATCTATTCTGTTACCTAGTATGACTGGACTACATTCGTTATAGAAAAACAAGCCTGAACCATTGTTTAATGATATTATGTTATCTTGAATGACAGGATTGGACTTACCCCAAAAGTGAATCCCGGTTTCGGAATTTGATGTTATCGTATTGTTATAAATTGTTGGGCTGGAATAAGAGTCCGCAAGGATACCTCCCTTGTTTCCTGATATGTAGTTATTACAGATAGTGGGGCTGTGGCCACCACAGACACCTATACCCAAACCATCATTCGCTGTTATGTTATTATTTCGAATTACAATGCCGCTTTTATGAGCATCGATGCCATTCAAATTATGAGATATCAGACTATTTTCGACAATAGCGTCGTCGGAAAGAATCTCAAGTCCAGAAGTCTGCCACCAAGGAGACACATATCCACATTCGTGAAGCTCGCTATTATTCATTCTAAAAGTTGAATTATACTCCACGACAAACCCATACTCATTGTCCTGATCAACAGAAGTTATGACAGAACTATCTAGTATGTAGAATTTTCCGCCGTACTTCACCGTGATATTATATTGGCCGTCGTAAGTGCTGTTCATTTTCAAAGCAACCCTTCTAAAAGTCAGGTTTCCACCATCCTCAACAACCAGGTTCCCATTCAACACAATAACCATATCATAATAACTTTCGGTTCCTGCAACAACCCAGTCACCACTTGGCGGTGGACCCGAAAACACCAAAACAATTTTTACAAAAGCGAAGGACAATACAAAAAATGTCAGAACATAAATGGTTACTAAAAGCCTTAATGGAAATTTAAAGATTAGTTTCATAACGTATCTCCACAAGGATTGTCCAAGAATATTTGCGGATTCGTGATTATAAAATTTTATACATAAAGGTCACATACTCACCCAACTAAATCCCCATTCCTTCGTAATAAGCACATTTTCTAATGCACTTTTCTAGCATCTTAACCATCAGTATCGAAAGTTATGTCAGACGTAGAAAGAGACAACGAAACGAGCCTTACTTTCTATTTGAGAGATGTTATGAGTTAGAGCATTGTTCTCTTAAATCTTTAATTCAACTTCAAACAAATATCGATCATGTGGAGGCAAAGGAGGTGATAATCTGGCCAAAGTAGCTACGGGCAAGGGGTTTGAGTTAGAATTACCTAAATCCTACATATCAATGAAGGAAGACGCTGAAAGGGCAATTGCTAGTCTGGTTGCTGATTACTCAAAGGCAAAGAGGATGTGGGAACTGTTAAGAGATGATCCAGAGGTTAACGCAGACTGGGACATGGCGAACTACATCGCGGTTTCAAAGCTTGGGTTCAACGATCACGGCGATATTCACGTTAAGTTAGTGGCTGCGAACGCTCTTAAGATGCTTCGAATTCTCCTCGACAATGGCATTTTGACCAGTGTGATCAAGGAGAGAGCCGGAGACGAAGATGACGTCCACTTGATAGTTCTGGCTGGAGCTCTTCTCCACGACATTGGAAACCAGGTCCACCGAGAAAACCACAACGTGTCAGGAGTCTATCTTGCGGTTCCGTTGTTAAATAGGATCCTACCAAAAGTCTACGAAGATGAAGAAGTCATGTACGAAATTCGAGGACACATACTGCACTCTATATACTCCCACGAATTCGAAATAAAAGACCTCACAGAGGAGGCCGCCCTTGTAGGAATAGCCGATGGAACAGACATGACTCAGGGTCGAGGAAGACTCGCGTTCGACAAAGGAAACGTCAACATTCACACAGTTTCCGCCCTGAGCATCGAGAAACTCGAAATCACAAAGGGAGAAGAAAGACCCATACGAATAGTGATAGAAATGAACAACAGCGCAGGTGTTTTTCAAATTCAAGAAACATTGGGTAGAAAAATCGTTGGAAGCCCGCTTGAGGAAGCTTTTGAAGTTGTGGCGGTTGCAAAGCCCGACGAACCATGCACAGACCGAAGAATAGTTCACCAAATAATTATAAAAGCAAACAAACTAAAAGCGCTTTAAAAGTACCAACATGTTTCAGAACCATTTGTTGCCAACTAACATAGAAACATCAAGCGGAGCACAGATAATGCCATTGCTTTAGGCCATTCAAATGTCTTAGACGCAACCTCAGATTCACGGTATCATCTGAAAAGGCAGTACGGGAGCTCCGCTCTTCTAATATTATGTGACTAATTGTCTAACAGGATTTGCTTAATTTCTAATCGTGGGCGGAATGGCTATCAAGGTCTGAGTTCGACGCACACCCTTAAGTTGCTGGATCTTCTCGATCATTTTCCCAAGATCATCCATTTTTAGAAACTCCACATAGGCCACAGCGTCAAACTGTCCAGTCACTTGCGTGTGCCATCTTGACCCCTCTAATTTTGAGTGCAGCTTCTGCAACCTTCCATATCATGCCGGGTTCCGCGCTTATGAGAATGTAGGCCTCCAAACACACACTTCCAACCTTAGTAGTTGTTAGACCAAGCATAAAAAACTTGAGAAAACCGCTAAGTTTTATCCGATAAATGCAAAGGCTTCTGGAAAAGTTCTTCGAAGAAACCTTCTGGTTTCATAGCAGAAGTGACACCCATTAGCATAAGCTTCTTTTGGAACGAATCCATCTTCAGAGGCAAGATGCATTAACCCTTTCATTCCATAATCATGCAAAGCAGCTATAACTGCATACACTCTGTAATCGTATTTCTCGATGATTTTTCTAAGGGAGCCCTGTCGAGCGTTTCCTATGCTCAGCCCTGGGCATATCGTAACGAATCCGAACTCGTCAACATCAACTCCTAAAGGAGACTCAAGCGTTCCACCAGCCCATGCACCCGGACAATTTTCGTTTAGGATTTTAGATAAAGGCTTCATCTTAACACGTTTTGCAAGAGAATTTGCGGCTCTTCCAACAAACATGGGTTGCGCCTTTACAACTTCAACCTTTGAAAGAACATCTCCAAGAAACTCTATGTAAGAGCGGGTTGCTCGATTGAATTTGTTTTCTTCGCCTGGTTCACCGAAGAATCTGGCATCAACACAAACTTCTAGACCGGATTCCAAAGAGGCTTCAATCGTCTTTTTGACCGATTCTATAGGAACATAGCGTTGATGGAAAAAGTCGACGCTGGTAAACATCCTTGTTAAGCCGAGACCTTTGAGCTTTTCAACAATTACACGAGCTTTGCGAACGTCGTGCGCCCAGAAGCCATTGGTGAATAGCCAGGTTTCGGGAAAGGACAGGTGGCCGCATTCGGAAATTATTTTCTCAACCAAACTGGGATAAAGCATTGGTTCTCCGCCGGTTACGCAAACTATTTCAGTATCCAATGCTTTAGCGTCAGCCACGTATTGTTTAGCCTCCCTCAAGCTCATAGAACATTCTATTTCAGGACCACAGCTGAAGGCACAGTGGAGACATTTGGCGTTACAGCGGTCGGTTACGTGTAGACCCAAACTTGCTATGTCCATAAGATTCTCACTATTTTACGTAGGACTCTTCTATACAGACTCTCACTCCCTCAGTGTCTAGACTTGCCTTCAACCACATGGGCAGAGGCAAGTTAGGCGTATAATGACCGAAATCCATGCTTGCGATTACTGGAAAATCAAATTCGTTGGTTACGTCCAAAACAACTTCTTTAACTTCGCTGGTCATGTCCTTTACGATGTTGGCTTCCTCGCCCCTAATCTTACCTATTAGCATGCCCTTCGTCTTGTCAAATAAACCAATTTCTCTGAAATGAACCAGCATGTTGTCAATCACTTCCAGTGGCCTTGTCATGGTTTCAAAAAAGAAAATAATATTCTCATCCAGTTTTGGAAAGTATGGCGTTGCCAGCAGAGATTCTAGGGTTGGCAGATTGCCACCGAACAGTCTGCCATGAGCCTTGCCTTCTCGCCAGACTTCCCACCGAGTTAATGCCGGCAACAATCCAAATGGTTTGGCATTTCTTGTGATTTTTAAGAAAAGTTCCGTTTCGTATTTGCCCTCTTTACTTTTCATGTCTACCCCGAATCCAAAAATTACATCAGATTGATGAAGACTGGTGATACCAGCCTTAGCTAAGAAGGCCAAATGAAAGGTTGTAATGTCACTCATTCCAGAAAAGACTTTCGGGTGTGCTCTTATCAAATTGAAGTCCAGATGGCGTAAAGTTCTAATTGCCACTGCCCCGCCCATAGTACAAACGATGGCTTTCACTTCCTTATCTGCAAACATGCTATTGATGTCTTCTGCCCTTTCAATGTCGCTTCCAGCCATGTAGCCATGTTGAAGCCTAACGGTTTTACCTTCCTTCACGTGGAAGCCGAGCTTTTTGAGATTTTTAACCCCTAGACGATATTCTTTTTGGAATGGAGAGATCGGGTGGGAAGGTGCGATTACGCCGACGGTATCGCGGGCATCAAGTTTCAGAGGTTTCAAAAGCTTCATACATATCACATTCATCAATGGAGAAATTTTATATTTTAATCTTCATGCTTAACTGAACGCTGAACTATGATTAGACGATGTTTTTCAACAAATTTTTAAGGGCTTTTCTGATTTCCTTCAAAGGTGAGCGGACTGGGTAAAACTCGGGTTTGAAAGGATGCATTTCGCTTTCTAAAAGTTCTTTTAAACGTGCATAATAAGCATCAAATTCTTTCATGTTGCTACTTCTGAACTTGAAAATTGGAATGCTACCTCTTGGTTCTTCCCAGCGTTTGTCCCATGCGAAAACTGGACTCGCATCGCCAAACCTTTCAATATTCCTTTTGATTAGAACTTCTCTACCAACGTTCAACACAACGAGCAAGCGGTTGACATGCTTAACCTTTGGTACTGTCAAAAACTCTCGGGTAACATTATCCGGCGCTGTTGAATCTATCACGACGCTGTAGCCTTTTTTAAGTAGGTCGTCCCTCATCTCGGCAATCATGGAATACACTAAGAACTCGTCTCGGCAAGGGGGAGACTCGTTAAAAAGCATGTCCCTCAACTCGTCCACGCCTATCCTTGCAAAATACAGGTTTTCGGCAATCAGCCTGTTGGCAAGCATGGTTTTGCCAGACTTTGGATAACCGCTCAAAACGATGTTCCACAATCCTTTAACTGTGGCATTCATTCTCAATCAAATCCTGAGTCATCGGTTACCTTCTTTAGTTTGATTCTAACGAAATTAGCAATATATTTTCTTTGTCTGGTTACCAAAGATGCTATCAAATAACCTCATCTTACTCTAAGGAAGATTGAAGCTTCTCGAAAACGGCTACTCATAGGATAATATCTACAAAATAGAGAAAAGATGGGGAGAAGAACTACTCCATCTTTGCTCCGCAATTCGGGCAGAACTTGGTTCCAGTCTGAACCTCAGTCTTGCATTTGGGACACTTTGTCGTGGCCTGTAACGGGTTTCCGCAGCTTCCGCAGAATTTCGTCCCAGCTGGGTTTGACGCTTGACACTTGGGGCAAGTAATGGCGCCAACCTGCATTGGCGCGCCACAGCTGTTGCAGAACTTCGCCGTTTGCGGGTTCTGGAAGCCGCATTTTGGGCATAGCACCATCGGCTGTGCTGGAGCTGGTGGCTGTTGAAACATCTGTGGAAGGATCACCGCTCCTGCTCCCACTGCTGCTCCTGGACTCTTTGATAGGCTTTCGCTTGACTTTTGAACAGTTTCCATTCTAAGAACTTCTGCCCCGCTGACTCCGGTTTTAATGTAGAACAGCCTGTCTCTCCATTCAGGGGTTGTGTCGATTCCCTCAAACTTTACTTCGATTAATTCAAGGCCTATCCGTGAAAAAGCATCGAAAAGGACGTTCTTCGATAGGAGACTTGTTTCATCAAGTTTGCCATAAACATCTGCGAGCGAGTACTGACTCATTGTATCGATAAGCCTTTCGTTGAAGAAGCCTCTAAGAAACTCTTGCAATTTAGTCGTATCAAATGTTCCTTGCCCCCCTACGACTTCGTTAACGAAGAGGTTTGGCTCTTCGGCTCTAAACCAGAATCCTCCGAAGAATTTGAGGGGTGCAAGCTCCTTTGTCTGACCTGACGCTCCAAACTTGCCCTGGAACTGCTTTAACGAAACGAAGACTATTGTTGATCTGAAAGGAACCTTATCAAATCCTGCTATCTTTGAAAGAAACTTCGTTAACAATGGAAGGTTTGCGGTCGATAATACATGGCGTCCAGCTCTGAACACGTCGTATGCCTTTCCATCCCTAAAGAAGACTGCTGCCTCATATTCGTGGACGATAAGGTTGTCTCCCCATCCGATCTCCTCAACCGGATACCTCCAGACTATATCCCCTTCTCTCGCTCCTACCCACTCAATCACTTTCGGCATTCAAACCTCACCTCCCTTTAGTTATTCCTTTAGGAAGCCAAGGTCGCTGTCCAGCGATAACGCTTCCGTTACACGCATCAACTATCACAGAGAAGGCCCTTCCTCCCATACGGTATTCTATAAACCACCAAGGCGAATAAATCAATTCCGGCTCCCCTACAGGATACGCTCCCACATTAAATTGCGATACGAAGGTGTACCTTGACCTGAGTTCCTGCAAAGCCAATCCTTTAGCTCTTTCTGTGGCTTGTTGAGCGCTTATCTCCACGTTAAGGGTTTCCTCCCCAGTTTTCTTGTAGGGCTCCTTCTTGTCGAGTGGAATCTTGTATGCGCCAGCGTCAGGCTGGTACTCTGCTGCTTTCCGTGCAATAACAGAAACATCCAACGACTCGCTGATGGACATTCTCTCAGTTCTATCCTTAATCGCCTTTCCAGCTCCTTTTCCAGCACCCCCGAAGATGCCGCCAAGCGCTCCCCCTATGGCCTGCATTGCGACCTCCTGCGCGACTTGCGCCTTTGTATCTTTCGTTTTGATGAGAGCCTTCTTACCCTCAAGATTTCCTTCAAGCTGAACAGTCACAGCCCAGTTTGGAATGTACCGAAGAACTATGGCGCCCCATTCAGCGCGTTCCGCCATGCCTCGAGTGACGAGAATTCCTTTTGCGACGTGATCTTTCGCTATCTCCATAGCCTGAGAACCACTGAGAACGATTGGAAGCATACTGTATCTTGGAGGTTGTTCGCCTGTGGTGTTGTTCACATATCCGCAGTAGTTGCATATGACGAGAACCTCTTCTGGGTCATAGGTAAGCGGAGCCCCGCAGTGCATGCACGCTTCAAGCTTAGGTGCTGCTGGTTTTGGCGGTTGGACTGGCTGAAGAGGAGGTGGAGCAGGAGCCGAGGGTGGTTGGACCTTGACAACTCCCGCTAAACCTTTGGCAAACTCCATGGCTTGTTGCTGGGCTTGCTCCTTCCATCCGACCAACGCCCCTGGATTGTCACACGAGTCTGCTAGCGCGTGTTCCACAACATCCATAAGATTTTCTGGTCCCTCAACCTCGACGTACACGTCTTGTGGGATGCCCCTGACCTTAATCGTTGCCTTATCAAAGAAGCCCTTCTTTAGCTCAAGCATGAAACTGTTCTGTCCCGGTATAATCTTCTTGACGCTCCAGCCTATCTGCTGAACGTACCCCGGTAGAACCTGCTGGAGATTCTGTATTCTCGCTCCGATTTCACGGTAACGGGCAGAGGTCATGCTCCCAACCCTCTGAGAATTTCTGACCTTTTGTCGACTAGTCCGTCAAGTTCTTCAACCTTGGATATCAGTTCGTCCATGGCTGTTTTCCACTCATCTTTTCCCGGTTCAAGACTGCCCGACTTTTCAACATCAGCTCTTAGGGATTCAGCCTTCTCTATCAAACCCAGGTCGTGTTCGATGACAGTGTCAAGCTTGTCCTCTTTGACCTTGATTGCGTCGAACATTCCAGCGTATCCTGCCACCGCTCTGTCTATGCGTTGAGTAACCCTGTCGAGACGAGCCGTTAGCGTGTCAAACCTCCACGCGTCCTCGCTTGAGAGCTTCTGGACAATTAGAGGATTGGCAAATTTCCTTCTGATGGCGTTCTTCGCATCCTTTAGCCTATTCACTGCTTCCGTCCTTACAAGGCGGTCGCTTTCCCTTCTCAGCTCCTTCTCTTTGTATCCTCTGTACCCGGGAGTGTAGCCCATGATTCTCTCTAGAAGACCTCTTTCTGCACGAACCTTTCCCAAATAGTCTTTTCCGCTCATTTTTTACCCCTCAAATATGCAACGAGACCCATGACTGCTATAACAATTATTAAAACGCCAAAAACGAGGAAGGGATCTATTATGTTATAAAGTGCCGAAGCGATGGCGACGGCAAACATGACGGTGCCCCAAACCAAATAATAAGTGGGATCCTTGCCAACTACAAATGAATAGACAATGGTGTAGACCCCGAGAGGACCAAAAACCCACGCTGGAATGTTAAAAAGATTAAAAGCGATTATTGGTACGCTGTAAACTACCGCTGCAGCGCCTACGGATATAACGAGAACAACTAGAGCAATTGGCCCGTAATCCAACGACCGAAAACTTTTATTCTGTTTAGTTCTCATCATACTCCGATCATCCGTTTGGCTCAAATTTTCACTGCCAGCACTACTTTTTTAGTGCCATGAAAGATATAAAGCTTTATTTCCAATGTTTTCTTCATTATCAGCGATGAAAAATCAGCGCTTAAGAAAGTAGGGTCGGCAAACTCGCTCTCTAAAATGCCATGTCCTTACTTAATTGTCAGCGGGTAAATCTCTTTCGTGACGTACTCCAGATACCTTTCCTTATCCGTTAAATTGAAAATCGTCACCGAAGCGTCTCTTGTTAAGCCCACAACATAGCCGTACTCCTTAGACCTCGCAACCACGTACCACAGGTCGCCGTGCTTGCAGTAGTCTTCGAAGAGCGAAGTGTTTATCAAGTCTGGTCCGTAAAGCGAGAGCTTGTTCACTTTCGGAATGTCAACATTATCGAAAAACGTTATTTTGGTGTCCTCAGGATTTTTTAGATGAAACTCCCTTAAGGTTTCAGGAGGGATTCTGGCTTCCAATATTCCGCCCATCTTTTCGAATAGGACCTCGCTAAGCTTGTTGGCTATGAAGTTGGCTAGGCGCTTCTTCTCAACTATAGTCAAAAGCGTAGCTTCTTCGTGCGGAGCGAAGCTGAAGAGGGCCTCAACCGTGCGCGGAAGTGGCGCAACCTTGCCCCTGTGGAAGACGTGAATCACATAATCGTGCGAGTAAACGCCCCTAAGCATGTTTTCTTTTGGCAGAAGCCCAACAACCTCAGTCACAAGCGCAAATTTGTAGTCGCCTTCTTCGTACGGCTCTTCGGTGCGGTAACCTTCAAGTCTCGACGCGATTTCGGCTATGGCGAGCGGTTTCGATAGCCTAAAGATTTTACCGGCAACAACCACACTTTATCACCTAACAATCTTTTATGTTATTTCGTTATGAAACTAAAGTTTTGCGCTTAAAAGAATTTAATAATTTACTAGGCGTGTCTGCAATCCTAGAAGTTCGGCGAATTGTTTTGGTGTTCTATATTCTTCTATGCCTTCAAAGTGCCTGTCATAGGATGCCAAATATTTTATGCCAAATTCTCTTACAGCAGTAACTTGTTCCAAGTCTTTTTCATTAATCAAGTGAGCATACTTTGCCGAATGCTCTTTAAGTTGACGGGAAAAGATGATTGTGCAGACGGTAAATAGATAAATTCTAAAAGCGTCTGCTAATCTTTTCGAGTGGTGTTTCCTAAAATAACGGTACACTTCTTTGAACGTGGATTCTGTGATTATTGCCTCGAACAAGCCACTGTTTAAAGCATTGATTATACGGTTTGAGTTCGACTGTGGGATTTCATAGGCGTATATAAAGACATTTGTGTCCAGCAGAGCCCTTATCTTAATGCTCTTCAAGACTTTGCAAGTCCCTCTCTAACTCATCAGGACTTACCCCTCTCCGTTTGTGAGACTTTACGCGATTCCACAAATCCTCTCTGCTCAGCAATCCAGAGTCCACGGCGTACTTCATTATTGCGGCCCTGATGGCTTCAGATTTGGAGTTGAAAAGCCCCAGTTTGACCATTTCTTCAAGGAGTTCAGCCTCTAAACCTCTAAACTTCAACGTTAAAGTGGTGTCTCCCATTTGAGGACCTCAAGTTTATAGTGATTTAATAGCTATTAAATATTGTCATAGTCACAACGTAAACCTATAATTATCCTTCAATGAGAAATAAGATTAATTCGCTTTGACTTATTTCGCCTCCTTTTCCTTTCTTCTGTTTACTTCTATAACCTTAGTAGGGACATAACGGATTTTGTAAGAATACATTGTTAATAGCTCCTCGTTTTTTCAGGCATATTCCTTTTCTACAGATTTCATGGTATAATCATCCTTTAACGACAATGTAGGAGACATTTTTTAAGCATAAACTTTGCCTAATTGTTTTAATAAGAGTGTTTTTACCTCTATTATTTACCGCGAAAAGAGGCAGCTACCCCAAATGTTGATTCAAGAGGTAATCGTAGAAAACTTCATGAGCTACGAGTATGCTAGGGTACCCTTTAAATCTGGCCTAAACGTTATTTGCGGACCAAATGGCTCTGGAAAGTCATCGCTTTTGCTGGCTATTTCGGTGGCTTCGGGGCAATCCTACACTGAACGCTCCAAAAAGTTGAGCGACTTGATACGTTGGGGGAAGGACCAAGCTCGCGTCACGTTAATTTTGGATAACACTAAGAGGGGTGGCAAGAGACCTGTTCCAAAGTTTAATAAGGACCAGATTTTTCTTACGCGAGTTTTGAGGCGGGATGGTCAATACTGGTTCGAGCTTGAGAATAGGGCTGTCACAAAAACCGATGTTGAAAGACTCTTGTCCAAGCTGGGCGTTGACCCGGACAACATGCTCATTATTATGCATCAGAACATGGTTGAACAGTTCACCGTGCTCTCTCAACAGGAAAAGCTGCGCATGGTTGAGGCAGCTGTAGGACTTGAGTCATATCGCCAAAACGTTTTGGAAGCCCAAAAGAAGCTAAGCCGCATCCTAAGCCAAGAAGAATCCATAGGCAAGCTACTGGAGTCGGCTGAACAGACGCTCAATTACTGGAGGGAACAGTACGACAGATACCAAGAGAAAAAGCAGCTACAAACCAAAAGGAGATTCTTGGAAAGGGAGCTCGCGTGGGCTGAAGTCGCCAGAAGAGAAGAAATAGTTAAAGAACTGGAAGCTGAAGGCAGGAAGGAACGAGATGTTTTACATCAGATTGAGGAAGAAACCAAAACCGCAAAAGAACACCTACAAGCTCAGCAGAACGAGCTTGGAAAACTGAAGAATGAAGGAAAAAACCTCTTTAATAAACGCTTAGATTTTGAGTGCGAACGAGCCAGAAGCGAGGCAACAGTTTCATTGTGCGAGCAGCTTCTAAAAGAAACAGCAATGCTAGAGGCAAGAACGCAAACTGGCGGAAATCCATCTCTTCAAGCAAGCCAGCCGATGAAAGAACTGTTGTCAACAGAGTTTAAGCTCCTGAAAAGCGAAAACCTAAAGGAGTTGATACAGAACGCCAGCCAACAACTTTCAAAATTAAACGTCGAAATAAACGAGAATCAGATGAAAACAAAAAACTTGGAGGGAGAAACTGAAAAGGTCGGCAGCCAAGTTTTAGAAAGCCGGATTAAGTTGGCGTTGCTGCAGTATCGCAGAGAAAACGTCACAGCCAATCTTGAAAGGCTCGGAAATGAGCTGAAAAGTGCAAAAGCACATTTGAATGAGGCTTTGGGAAAAGCGGAGCAGACCGGACCCAGAATTGCAGTCATAAAGAGCGTGGGCGAAATCCTTGACGAAATACGAGTTACGGATGGGCATTTGGCGGCGCTTTCAGACGTTTCAGAAGAAATTGAACGCATGTACGAATCCTATTCAAAGCTCTACCTAGAACTGAAGGAAAAGGCGCAGCAGGTCGCCGAAAACCGTGAAAAGGCATTGGAAGAAGTCAAGACGAGGATGCAGAATTGGCGAACAGTAATCCAAAGCCTCCTAGACCGGGTGAACCTTGAATACCAAAAGATTTTGGCTCAAGCTCAAGCCGTGGGGGAAGTTAGGCTTGTTAACGGACACGACATAGAGGCGGCTGGGCTTGAAATTCTTGTCGGTTTCAAGGGCGGCAAACCCGTCCCGTTGGACGCTTACACGCAAAGCGGTGGAGAAAGAACAACATCCACCATGAGCTTTCTTCTGGCTTTGCAGCAGCACGTTCGCTCGCCATTCCGAGCCGTTGACGAGTACGACATTCACATGGACCCGAAGAACCGCGAGATAATAGCGAGAATGCTCATCTCAACGGTTAAGGACGCAAACGCCCAATACATCGTGATCACGCCGAGTCAAGTGACATTTTCCAAGGAAGAGGCAAACGTAATCACCGTTCAAAACGTAGAGGGAAAATCCATAATCAGAGAGGTCGCCTGATGCAGTCGAAAAGAGAGAGCATGAAAGCTGGCAGGGAAAAACTCCAACGGATAATCGATATGTGCAAGTCAGTGGAAGATCGTTCCCTCGACCCTTTCCTGATAGATGTTGACCAGGTTATCAACACGCTCAAAGAGCATTTTCCAGAATGGGAAATTCCAGAAGACCTAGTTCTGGACGCTGAAACAATACATCACTTAGCCTCGGTGATAAAGCTTCAAAGCGAATGGGTCAAACACCGCTCAACCTCGCTTTACACAGATCCCTTCCTCCTAGAAGAAAAGCTCGTCCGTATAGGAAAAGAGGAGATGGTTGAAACTTTCCTCAAGGCTTGGCATCCAATAGTTGAGTTGGAGCAGATTTCGCTCCACAGCCTGGCAGAAGCCCTAAGATACTGGGAAAGCTTGCTGCCGTTGAAGGAAAGGTGGAAGGGGTTTCCGCCTGCAGAATTTGAAACAAGCCTCGCAACCCGAGAAGAACTCATCAAAGAGAGAATTTTGCGAGATAAAGCCTTTTCAGAAGAACTTGAAAATTTCTGGCAAGAACTAAAGAGCCAAGTTGAGGAAAAGGGCGAAGAAGGAAAAATTCTCTACTGGGATTTTGTTGGCGCAGAAACTTACGAGGAAACCGTGCAAAGAGCCTTCATGACAAGCTTTCTTGTGACCTATGGTTATGCAACATTGGAAATCCATCCATTAGAAGAAGAAATCTTTGTCAAACCGCATGAAAAGCCGATAACAAAAATCGGCAAAAAGCAGCTGGTTTCCATTCCCATAGCTGTTTCGGCAGAAGACTGGATGATGTGGAAGAAGGGAGGGCTAAAGTGAGCAAGAGGAAAGGCTATTACGCAAGCAAAATCAAGAGAGCAACCCACATGCTCTTTTACCGAAGGCACAAAAAGCCCGGGGTGAAAGGATGGGAGCTTCGAAAAGGCCTGGGCTCAGACTATCCAAAGGTGCTAAAAATCTTGGATGATTACTTGAAAGCGCTGGACTTGCAGGTTAAAACTGTTTTTGAAGAGGAAAAACCAGCCGAAAAGCCAACTGTGGAGGAGTTGGACAGGGCCAGATTCTACGTGACGTTAAGAGGTGAATTGACATCGAAAGAGGCTAAGATGATAGGGTGGCGCATAGACGACCTCGCAGGCTTAGCAATAACAATAGCATACATAATATCTAAGAGGGGAAAAACGCCACGAAAAGAGGTTGAAGAGTTGTTGCGCGACAAACTTCCAGGATGGAAAGTCGGCCTAAACATCGACCGCTACATTCGTTACGGATACCTAACACAGGACGAAAACGAGCAATTGTATTTAGACTGGAGAACACGGGCAGAAGTAGACCAGAAAGCCCTCATAGACCTGCTTTTAACAAAATAGAAAACTTAGAACAAAAGGCCAAAGCTAATCGTTTTTGATATACATTTTATTTTCTTATCTTGTGGTAAATGAATGCTATGATGTCAATAACAATTATCGCGACGAGAATCAGCAGCGGACTACCAAGAAATTGATCTACAAAGGACCCGTCTGAAGCGTCAACTGTGTTGGTTAATACAAAAAAGGATAGTAATAAGCACAGAACCAATGCCACATGCTTCCTCATGCGTCAGCGCCATCGAAATCATGTTATGCTAACGTTTTGTATTTGGAAATATCTTTTCGCCAGAAAACGTAGGCGCTCGGCGTTTCTTCCGTTTTTGCCTATGGCGACACCTTTGTCTCTTGGATTAACGGCCACAACGGCTATTGTTTTTCCATCAGGTCGCGGTGTTATGCGAATCTCCCTAACCGCCGCCGGCTTTAGAGCATTCTTAATAAACTGCGTGGGGTCTTCTGAGTACTCGATTATTTCGTGTTTCTTCCCAGTCATTCGTTCCAGAACTCGTATGTTCCTTCCACCTTTTCCAATGGCTACGCCTACCTGGCCCTCGTTAACAATGAAGATTACACGTCCCTGCTCTTCGTCGATTATGCAGTCTTTAACGCTTGCGCTGGTTATGCTTTCAAACAAGGCTATGTACCGCATTTCCGTGCTTGTGAATTTTATTCCGCTGGTCATTCCTCTCCTCCGCTAGACTCCTCTGGTTCTAAACTCTCTGTTACTCTGAGAATTTCTGAATCGCCGGGCTCTCTTATACTTAACGCTGAAACAGTGAAGGGGTTGCCACACACAGCCGCTAAATCCATGGACGAACCCTTATAAGTTATTAGTGGAACCCTTGAGAGCTTACAATAGTATTCTAAGTCTTCGTGTATTGTTTTGGGACAGTTTGCAGCCAAGATTATCAGTTTAGCTTTTCCTGTTTTAGCATTTTGCACTGCAGAGTTTGCTCCGAAAGATACTTTGCCGGTTTTTACGGCCGCTGCAATAGCCTTATCTATGTCTATCATTTGTTCTCCCTTCTCAAGTCAAAGGTTGACATGTATAACTCCACCAACCCCGTACCTATTGGTATCGACTGTCCTACTATCACGTTTTCGGTTACACCCTCCAACGGATCGCTTTCGCCTTTTACAGCCGCATCCACAATGTTCGGTACAGTTATTTCGAAGGCAGCCCTAGCCAAAACGCTTGACTTCTTACCACTTATGCCGTGTCTACCGATCTGCTGCACTTCGCCCGTGGATGTCATCATGTCCGCCACAAGCATAACATGACGGATGTCGACATCTAACCCTTGATCCTCCAAAACACCTTTCGACTCGCGCATTAAGGCGTTTCTGGCAGCTTCTATCCCCAAGGTTTTGGCTATTTCATGGACATTGTTTGTTGTTGTTCGTGACGTGTCTACTCCGTAAACCTCTAAGACTTTGGGTAAGTTTGAACCATCCGTTCTTATAACCCATTCTCCGTGTTCTTCTGTAACAAGTACACGCTTTATGCCAGGCATTCCTTTAACATAGAACGATGAAACCTTGTCCAACAGTTTTTTGAGGGTTTCAGCCTTTTTGGGCTTTATGTGGATGCGTTTTCCCCTTATCTTTATGGTGCAGTTCTGTATCTGTAACTTGTCCTTTAATTCTTGTAGACTTATCTCCCTATCTTCCATCATCGTTTCGCTAAGCTCCACAACTATTTCCTCATGTAGTGGGTCCTCGTAAATTCTTTCTGCCAAATCCTCTAATGCTGTATAAACTATGCTACGGGCAATTTTTACTGCGGATTTTCTGCTTTTCCCGTGTTCTTCGGTCAGATAAATAGTCATTATAGGTGTGGATGGGATTCTCCTAGCGTCAACAATCTCTATTAGTCTTGGCAATCCTAGGGTCACGTTTTGCTCTCTAACACCAGCATAATGAAATGTTCTTAGAGTCATCTGCGTGCCCGGTTCACCTATTGACTGAGCTGCGACTATGCCTACGGCTTCACCCGGCTCCATCAAGGCACGCTTGTAATGCTCAACTGTTGATTTTATTGCTTTTTCAACACCTCTTTTAGTTAGTTTTGCCTTTGCCAGACCTTGCTTAAGCTCGTTTATAAGCATTGGCGTAAGCTGGTCTTCAACCTCTTTCAGCTGGTTTTTAATATATTCGGAAAGCGCAGGTCTACCCTTTTCCCCTGCGATTTTTATCTGTTCAATCAAGCGACTTACGTTCACGGCCTTTCCATGGTCACTTTTGGCAGGGTCAACTCCGTCCTCTCCATACTCGAACTGGATTACGTCCCCAGCGGAGTTTCTAACAGTTCCGTCATACTCTAAGCGTATGTGTTCAAGCGCGTTAATAAGTCTCCTTTGCATGTAGCCGCTTTGCTGTGTCCTCACGGCTGTGTCAACGAGTCCTTCTCGGCCACCCATCGCGTGGAAGAAGAATTCTACGGCGTCAAGTCCCTTCTGATACGATGAATACACGAAACCCCTTGCCCTTGGGCTTGGATCGCCAGACTGGAAATGTGGCAAAGCGCGACCTACGTATCCACGCAGTATCCTTTTTCCACGCACAGACTGCTGTCCTATGCACGCACTCATCTGTCCAATGTTCAGACTTGAACCTCTGGCGCCTGTTCGTGTCATAATTATGCCGGCATTTTCGAGAGTGAAATCTTCGTCGGCTATTTTGCCGGAGTCATCCCTGGCTTTGGCTAGTTCGTTCATTGTATAAATTTCAAATGAGTCTTCAAGGGTTTGACCTGGAAGTCTAGGTAAGGTGCCCTTACGATAACTTTCTATAAGTTCCCCCGCTCTCTTCTGAACTTTCTCCATTGTTCTATTTATTCTATTTTCAGCGGTTGGAGATAAGACTAGCTCCTGATACGAGTATGTGAAACCTCTCATAGTCAGGAAAAGCTTCAACAACCTTGTTATTTTGTTTAGAAACTCGCGTCCCGCCTTTGCTCCATAATCCTTTATAATTCTGTGGAGGAGGCTCTCAGACTGTTCAGCGCCTATTGAACGCCTATCTATAACGCCACTCACAAGCTCGCCGTTTCTTACAACGACGTAGGCGTCGTATTGACAATTTTCCTCTTCGCATTTGGGGCATCCTTGACAAACGTTTGCTTTCAAAACATAATTCATGTTTTTGGGCAGAAATAGGCTGAAAATTTGTTTACCCGTCCAACGGGGTTGTGGCTTTTTGATCTTGGGTTCTGGTAAAGGCCCATCATACCCAGCTGCCATTAGTAACCTGTTGACCTCTTCTTTTGTAAGATAGTTTGTTTTTCTCGTGAACAGGTATGCGGCCGTTATGAAGTCCCGAATTGCACCTATTATTGGACCTCCGAATCTTGGTGAGAGTATTTGGTCTTGAACTTGCATCAGTAGGAGTGCTTCTGTTCTGGCCTCTTCGCTTTGCGGTATGTGCAAGTTCATTTCATCTCCGTCAAAGTCTGCGTTGTAGGGTGGACATACACAAAGGTGTAAGCGGAATGTCTTGTAAGGCAAAACGCGGACGTAATGGGCCATTATTGACATACGGTGAAGCGAAGGTTGACGATTGAAAATGGCTATGTCACCGTTCTTAAGATGCCTTTCCACAATAAAGCCGGGCTCAATAGCCTCGGCGGTCTTCTCCCTATTAGTGACGAATTCAAGTCTTATGCGTTTGCCATCGGGCCTGATGATGTAAAGAGAACCGGGATATTTTTCGTGTCCGTTAATGACAAGTCTTCGCATTTCTTCAAGGTTCCATTCTGTCACTTTTTCTGGTACCGACAAGCGCATGGCAACCTCGATTGGAACACCAACCTCATTTATATCGAGGTTTGGATCGGGAGAAATGACGGTGCGTGCCGAGAAGTCGACTCTTTTTCCTGAAAGGTTACTTCTGAATCTTCCTTCCTTTCCTTTTAATCTTTGAGAGAGTGTTTTTAAAGCCCTTCCAGAACGGTGTCTTGCTGGAGGTATTCCTGAGGCTTCGTTGTTAAAATATGTTGTCACATGATACTGTAGGAGTTCGGATAAGTCTTGAATTATGAGTGTTGGGGCTCCAGCCTCCATGTTTTCCTTTAGCCTCTGGTTGATGCGAATTATATCCACCAGCTTATGAGTTAAGTCGTCTTCTGAGCGGATGCCCTGTTCCAACGTGATTGAAGGACGGACATAGACAGGCGGAACCGGCAAGACTTGTAAGACCATCCATTCGGGGCGTGCAGCCTTCGGATCAAACCCCAGAAGTCCAAGGTCTTCGTCTGGTATTCGTTCCAGCCTTTCTCGAATCATGCTTGGCGTTAATAGTTCTGAGCCGCTTTCCGGTATTTGCTCGCTGAATTTCGTTGGTTTTTCAAAGATTATTTTATATTGAACTATACCGCAGTGAGGACACTGTTTTATTTTTGTTTCTTGTGTAATTGATTTGTAAACCTCGTCTGGAACCATGCCCAAAAGTTCGCGAGTTCTATTAAGTCTAGATTGAACCTTTTTTATCATTTCCGCCAAGATTAATATGCGCCCACAGTTTCGACAGGTCGATCTTAAAAGGTCATATATTATTTTTGCAAACTCGATGTGTATTATTGGAACTGCAAGTTCGATGTGGCCGAAGTGACCCGGACAACGAATGGCAGTGTTTCCGCATGTTTTGCATCTTTGCCTCGGTTCGAGGGTTCCGAGTCTCCCGTCCATTAGTCCGGCAGTGATTGGAGCGCCGTCTTCATCGTAAGTGTCTGGTGTTTGAATCTCCACAACCGAGAGTTTACGCACTTCTTGTGGTGAGAATAAACCGAAATGAATTCCATCAACAACTTTATGGATTACTTCTGCCGCAGCCATGTTATGCCTTCTCCTTAAGCTTTAGTTTGGGCGCTACACAAAGGCTCATTAACTCTTGTAGCAAAAGTTTAAACGCGTAAGAGATTATTACCGGGGAGATTTTGGCTTTGTCTTCGCAAATCTTACAAACATATTTTCTCTGCTTCATGTCGTAGTAGGCTATGTAACCGCAGTTTTCACAGATGTAAAGTGTGTATTTATCCGACTCTTCCAGTAGTCTGTCTCGGAGAAGCATCGCAGCTCCATGTCCGATTAGGCAGTCGCGTTCCATTTCGCCAAATCTTAGACCTCCGCCTCTGGCTCTTCCTTCGGTGGGCTGTCTCGTCAGCATTTGCACTTGTCCTCTGGCTCGGGCGTGTATTTTATCGGCGACCATGTGGTGCAGTTTCTGATAGTACACAACTCCAATGAAGATATCTGCAACGAATTTTTCGCCTGTTACACCATTGTAAAGAACTTCGCTGCCCGTGTGGTTAAATCCCAATTTAACTAGGGCTTTTCTAACATCCTGGGATTTTTCACCTGAGAAGGGTGTTCCGTCAACTGGACTTCCCCTCATAGTGGCAACTTTTCCAGCTATTGACTCAATAAATTGCCCAATGGTCATTCTGGAGGGAATGGCGTGGGGATTAACTATTATATCTGGAACTACACCGTCCTCTGTGAAGGGTATGTCCTCTTGCGGAACGATTAATCCTATAACCCCTTTTTGTCCATGGCGGGAGGCAAACTTGTCTCCCAATTCTGGAACGCGTTGATCACGGACTCTAACTTTTACAAGTTTGCTTCCTTCTCCTGACTCTGTTACAAAAACTGCGTCAACAACTCCTGTTTCTGAAGGGCGCATGTCTACGGATGTATCTCGCATGGAAGGCCCTTTTACTTCAAATTCCTTGTATTCTTCTATGAATCTGGGTGGGCTGATTCTACCGATGAGGACGTCTCCACCCGCAATTCCTGCTTCCAGGCTTATTATTCCGTCAGGTTCAAGCAGCCTGTAATACTGTTCTCCTCTGTAGCCTCGTGTTCCGGGTTCTGGTAGAGTGAACTTGTCTTTTAATCCGCCTAAGTACTGGCGGCATTCAGCCTCGTATATTCTGGTGAAGGTTGACCGGCCTAAGCCTCTTTCTATTGATGCCTTGTTGAAAATCAGGGCGTCTTCCATGTTGTAGCCTTCGTAGGAGAGTACAGCCACCACGCAGTTTTGTCCGGACGGACGTAGTTGGTAGCCCATTATCTCCATTAATTCGGTTTCAACCAGAGGGATTTGTGGGTAATGTAGTATGTGTGATCTTGAGTCTACGCGTTGCAGATAGTTTGTTGCATAGAATCCCAAGGCTTGTTTTGCCATTGCGGCTTGATAGGAGTTGCGCGGTGACTGGTTATGTTCTGCGTAGGGTATTGTCGACGCGCAGATTCCGAGAATCGTGTGTGTTGCAATTTCTAGGTGAGTGTTTTCGGGGGCTTCTTCGGGGTGTATAGCAACGTAGGCGTTTTCCTCTTCTTCGGCGTCCAAATATTCAATAATGCCGTTCTTTACAAGGTCTTCCCACGACCACTCCCCGGAAGCTATTTTTTCAACGTGTTCTGGTTGGAGTTTCGGAACCGTGTCTTCAACGATTATTAGAGGGCGTCTGACTCTTCCCTCATCACAGTTTACGTGTATCTCGTCTCTTTTGCCTTGGATTTTTGAGAAATAGGCGATGCTGACTTCGGTTGAGGTTTCCCCTCTCCTTCGTCTTTCTCTAAATTCTCGTGTTAGCTCCGCCGGGGAGTTTGAGTGCCCAATGAGGTTTCCATCAACAAAGACCTTTGCGCTTGAGAGCCTAAGGGCTTCGTTTGCCTCATAAACAGGCACCACGCCCATGCTGTAAAGTGTTTGTTTTATTTTCTCCGGGTTCACACCAACCGATATGCATGCCGATAAAGCTAAGTTTTTGACAAGCCCGCAATTGCTGCCTTCTGGTGTTTCGTTTGGGCATAAGCGGCCCCAATGGGTTGGATGCAGATCCCTTGCTTCGAAGTTTGGTTGGCTTCTACTCAATGGTGATTGCAGCCTGCGCAAGTGGCTTAAAGTGGATATGTGGTTTGTCCTGTCTAGAAGCTGGGTTATACCAACCCTTCCCCTTCCCCAGTTTCCTGTCGCCAGCGCGTGCTGAAGCCTCTCGGTTATTATTCCTGGGCGGACTGCCGCAGAAATTGTTATTATTGGGCCTTTCACGCCTATGCGTTCAAGCTGGTATTTTATGTCTCTAACGAGGTTTCTGAAGGCGACCCTGAATAAGTCTGCCAGTAGCGGACCTGCGAGTCTTAATCGTTTGTTTTTGAAGTGGTCTTTGTCGTCGGGTTTTCTTCTCTCGAGTTTTAGTTCGATTATTCTGCATGCCATCTCGCCTAAGAACAGGGCTTTGTCTCTTCTGTTCTGGTTTGTTCTGCCTATGTGTGGGAGAAAGTTTTTGTCGATGGCGGTTTCGGCTTTTTGTATGCGATATTCTTCAACTTGACCGTGGGCGACGCGGTTTCCAATAAAGAGAATGGCGTTCTTTACGGTGTCCACGCCTAGGGCTTTTTCAAATGAAGATTCCAGCTCCGCTTGTATTTCCTTATCCAAAGAAATCGCTTCGGCTATCTCCTTGTCTGACTCTAAGCCAAGAGCACACATCAACACAACGAACGGAATTTCTGTTGGCACGCCTGGCATGGAGACGTATATGGAGCCGTCTGCCTTCGCTTTTAACTCTATTCTGGCTCTGAAACCCACGGTTGAGGAGAATATTTTCGCTTGGTATACGGGTGTGGCTCCTTTCTCGTCTACGTCCACTATTATGCGGTTTGGGGCTAAGTCTTCCATGGCAACTATTACTCGTTCAGAGCCGTTCACCACGAAGTAGCCGCCGGGGTCGTCGGGGTCTTCTCCGCATGCTATTAGTTCTTCTCTGGAGAGCTGCGATAAGAAGCATAGTTTTGATTTGAGCATCACTGGAACGTCTCCGATGTAAACGAGTTCCGTGTCTTGTTCTCTGCCGTCTATCACTGGTGTCATTTCGAGGGCTATTGGCGCCGCGTAAGTTAGGTTTCTGAGCCTTGCCTCCATGGGGTAGATTTCGTGCTTTGTGCCGTCCACCTCTGTTATGTATGGGCCAGTTATTCTTGTCTGTGGGTCTATTATCCAAACTTGCCCCAGTTTCACTTTGTATGGGTTTTCGGGAACTTCTATCGGGATTTCGCCCACTTCCTCTATCACTTCTTGCAGGCCGTGGTCTATGAACTCGTTGTAAGAGTCAAGATGCTGGCGGACTAAGCCTTTTTCCTTGAAAAACGCTTTTAGCAGGAGATTTGTGTCTTCTTTTGAAATTTCAGCCAATTGTGACAAACTCCAACGATTTTACACTTAAACAAACATGAGAGAGATTATGGGATGCGGATTTTTTCAAACTTTTAAATTCCTCCGAGTGATGGATCATCCAACCGAAAAATGGTCTCCAATTTTAAAGAGCTAAAAAACGTAAACTGCAAAGCTCTCTAATAAACCTTTTCGTGCATTGCTCTGTATTTTCGTTTGTTGTGTGTGTGCGGTACTGTTGGAGCCCCTCTATTTGGATTCAAATAGCCTGTCTATCGTGTGGGGTGGACCGAAGGAATGAATCAATCAGCGGTTCTCACATCAGGCGCTATGGCGTTGGGAAAAAATTAATAGAAACGAAATGTTAGTTTAGAACGGAGGCAGCGGTAGCCAAGCTAGGTCAAAGGCGAAGGACTCAAGATCCTTTCCCGTAGGGGTTCGCCGGTTCAAATCCGGCCCGCTGCACCAAAAATTGTTAGCTTGTGGTTATTTTGACCTTGACTGAGAGTTCAATTCTCTCTGTTTTCCTTTTAATCCAAACCCTTTCATGAAAAACATGGAGAATTTTCGGAGGAAGATTAACGCTATGTTGCGGGTTTTCTCTCCATTGAGCGCTTATTTATAGTCTTTTAGGAAAAGGAGTTGGTATTCTTGTTCGAGTTGATGTATGTTCGCTTGCATTTCTCTTTCAGGTTTTTTGAATATGGCTTTGCAGTTGTTTATTCTTGATGTTGCTAGGACATAACAGTCCGTGAGGGCGAGACCGTAGTTTAGCTTTGCCTTACCAGTTTCTATGGCTAGGTTTATGTCGTCTGCGGGGATTATTGTCGTAGGTAATCTGTATATCCATTCTATGAACTTTGAGGCTACGGCGTCTGGGTTTTCAATTTTGAGTTTTTGGTATAGTTTTGTGGCTACGTAGTATGTTTCTGCTAGAATTGGATGAGGGATTACGACTTCTAGTTTGCCAGTTAAGAGTGCAGACATGATAATCTCTGCTTGCTCGTTAAGTTCGCCTTTCTTATCGATGTATTCTATTATTACGCTTGTGTCTATGGCGACTTTAGTCAATTGAGACACCAAGGTCTCTGAGAAGTTTTTGTATCTTATCGCTTGAGGTTTTTGCTTCGTGGATTATTGGTTCGGTGACACTTGAACCAGCTTGGATAAAGGCTTCTTTTGGTGGTTCTTGCAACGGCTCTAATACGACTCTTTTTCCTTCGATTTGCACTCTGAGAACCGTGCCTGTGGTTAGACTGAGTTTGTCTCTGGCTTGCTTTGGAATAACGATCTGCCCTTTTTTAGAGACTGTAGCTTTTAACAGTTTTATCACGAATAAGCGTAAGAACAAAGTCTTACTTAAGTTTTACTTCTCTAGCTCGCTGCAGTTTCCTTTGTTATTTCCCCAGTTTTCGTATCCATCCTAATCGCTATGTCATTCTTCAATTCCTATCAACAAGCTTTTCTAGGCTCTCCAAAAGTTATGTCTGATATCGCCTTCTTCGTCGAAAAAGAAGCTTATCTATCCCTCCAACCATCTTCACCCGTCTATAATCCTATCTGTAAAGTAACTTATAACAACCAATCCTTCATCGTTGAGTAAACATCAATCAGCACCTATGGCTGTGCTAATCTCCCTATGTCTCCGCTACTAAAAGCGACATAACCGCAAACATCACATACAAGTTTAACGTCACTTATGCCTCTCTTTTCTGTAGACGGTCTTATCTCCGATTTCCAGCTTGTGGCACCACATCTTGGGCACACAAGTACACAGTAATTTATGTTCATCATCTTATCGCTTCACCACGCTGTTCATTTCTGCTGCATAAGATTAAAGAGTAATCTCATGCTTTATAGCTAAGTGGTGAAGCTGTGGCGAAGGTCAAAGACCATCCCAGAAGCGCCGAAGAATTCTACGCACTTGGCACTAAAGAGTATGAAGAGGGCCGTCTAAAATGGGATTTAACTCGCATGAGAGAGGGCTGCGAAAAGGTATTTCACGCCTATGTTGAAGCCACGGCCGCTCTAATTCAGAAGCAAGGGTTTCCAGAACCCGATTCGCACGGAGAACGCTGGGAAATATTGGACAAAATAGGGCGAAGAAGATTGATTGAAATCGGTGACTCAACGTTTCTTTACTTGCATCAGTATGGCTACTATGGAGGAAAGATGCGTCCAGAAGTCGAAAAAACCATGAAAGACGTGAAAGAAGCCATAGATCAAGCGCGCAAAGGAACAGCCCACGAATCTTAATATCAGACAGTTTCATACCGCCGAAAGGTACGCCAGTTCAAATTCGGCTGGCCACACTAAACTTAGTTACTTTCTTAGAAAAGTTATGATGTTGATTCATTTGCCTTTGAGAACGTCGCTTTCACTGGAAGGTTTACCTCTCTTATTTTTGCCATTCTTTTCGTCGCGTTGAGTATAAGAAAGCCCGTTATGTTTCCCTTATGGTCTACTCTGACGAATATGTCGTCGCCCACATCTCTGAAAAATCCTTTCGTAGGTTTTATTTGTCCTATTTCGAGTAGGTCGCCTTCTGGGTCAAACCATATTCTCAGGGCTTTTTCTTCCACACCACGCCACCTTTCTTCATTGTATCTGTAAAGAACGCTGTAACTATAAAACCTTCTCTATTCTGGGTTTCGATGACAACGAGCAGGTATTTCTCCGTCACGGGGGTTTCCTCATAAAGTTTATAGAATAAGAGAATTGATGGGTCATGGGTACTTTCTCTAACTTCATCTGGGTTCATGACAGTTTCCTTTATTCCTTCCAGTTGATCTTTCATCTCTGGATGGCTTAATACATGACGCCATCTGTCTTCATCCAAAGAGACAACTTTCCCCATCTTTGAGAAAATTTTAAACACAACCACGTGAAAACCTCAGCATAAACACAAACAACGATTCAGCTATTTTAAAACTTAAAACTTACTCAACAAACATGATTAAACACAAAGCCTTGTGTAGAACTCAATATCTTTCCGTAGGGGTTCGCCGGTTCAAATCCGGCCCGCTGCACCAAAATATTCAGAATGGCTGAAGCCTTATTCAATCATATATAAGGGAGGGGCTAGGCGCTCGAGAGCAAGCCTATCGCAAAATGTTTTTCAATAAATCCTCCCTTAAGTAAATAATGCGCACCATACAGAGCGAGAGTAACAATAATGAAAAAGCGACAGCGACATTGGTTCAAAACTTCAGATCGCCAAGGAAAGGCTTCACAAAGCAAATGTTAAATGGGTTGTTTTTGCCGGAGCGGCCGCGTATTGTTACGGAAGCAAAAGGGAGGTGACAGACATCGACATTCTCGTTATGAACGCGGATTTTAGGAAGGCTAAAACCGTCTTAAAGGACGTGGAAGGCTTTGATGTTGTCGCTGACCTGAAAATCAAAACAAATCAGGGAAATTGCCTCTTCTTCATGGACGACGAAATGATAGAGAGAACACAGCGGAAGGAACTCTTCGGCATAACCGTTCCAGTCATTCCGGTTGAAGACAACATCATTTTCAAGGCGATTCTTCAGAGGGGAGAAGCCCAGGGCAAACACGACACAGAAGATATACGGCACATGGCCAAAGTGGAGATGGATTTAGAATATCTCGAAAAGAGGATTCGGAGATACCGCGCCGAGAAAAGGGCTAAGCCCATGCTAAAGTCCTTGGGAATCCTATAACTTTTGTTTGATACCATTCCGTTCCAAACTCATACAATTTCTGTTGTAGTTTAGTTGAACACCTTAACAGTAATCTTTATTTTGGATAAGCGTTTTATTAAGACTTAAGAGATAATTTAGGTTGACGAAAATGAATGAAAATCCCGGCCCAAGTTTGAGCAAGAATATAGAAAAATTGAAGTTTAGAATGGTTATGGTTGAAGTTCTCTTATACGAAACTCTGGTTCACAGAAAACTGATCTGAAAGAGACCATCAAAGTGAAAGTAATAACTAATGTTAAACAATAACCGAAATCAAGTTAAATAATTAAGGAATTACGCTTTAAGCTTTTAAGGCACGTTGCAACTTGGTTGCCCATCAGAACGGGAGGGAAGCGTGGGCTTTGGTCCATAAGAGTCTTGTTGGCAGATGTGGGCTGTACTGTGGAGCCTGCGCAATATACAGAGCGTACAAAGACGATGGAGAATACTTGGAAAGGCTTGCGCGGCACTTTAAGTGTCCACAGGAAAAGGTGCGGTGCGAGGGCTGCATGGCTTTGACGCCCGAGTGCTGGGGACACGACTGCGCAATCGTTCAGTGCTTGAGGGGTAAGGGCTTGGAGTTCTGTCATCAGTGTGGTGAGTACGAAGGTGGAACATGTGAAAAATTTGAGAAACTGGCAAAGCCCTACCTAGAGGAAGATGGTGTTGACTTGAGGGCAAACCTTGAGAGGATTAGGAGAGGCGAAACAGAAGAATGGTTGCAGGAAAGCGAGGAAAAATACAAGTGTGCGTCGTGTGGAAAACCCCTATCTGTTGGAGCGATAAAAAAGAAGTGCTACCACTGTGGAACAGACCTGTCCAAGAGCCTCTGCTAAAGTTTCTTTGAATACTAATGCTTTAAGTTATGGTTAGGCAAAGAATATATTGCCCAGTGTGGTTAGAAACCCTTCACAACATGGTTTGAAAGGCGAAAGCGGTGACGCTGACCGACAAGATAGTTAAGCTGAAGAAGGAGAAGAAGGCAATAATTCTGGCTCATAACTATCAGAGGCCAGAGATCCAAGACATAGCTGATTATGTGGGTGACAGCATAGAGCTGAGCAGAAAAGCCATGCAAGAAAGGGAAGCTGAGATAATTGTTTTTTCTGCCGTGGATTTTATGGCGGAATCAGGGGCTATTCTAAACCCTGACAAGAGGGTTTTGTTGCCGTCTCTTGGGGCGCGCTGTCCCATGGCACAGATGCTTACTGTTGATGAGATTAAGAGGTGGAGGGTGCTTCATCCCCTTGTGCCCTTGGTCTTGTACGTGAACACTCTGGCTTCAGCCAAAGCCTATTGTGACGTGTGCTGTACATCGGCAAACGCAGTGGAAGTTATAGAGTCTTTGAACGCCGAAACGGTGCTTTTTGGGCCTGATCGCAACTTGGCTGAGCACGTCCAGAAGAAGACCGGAAAGACGATTATTCCTGTTCCTGAGTGGGGTTTTTGTCCGACGCACCTGCTTTTCCAGCCTGAAGACGTGCAGGCGCTTAAGGTGCAGCATCCCGGCGCTGTTGTTATGGTTCATCCCGAGTGCACCCTTGAGATGCGGAACATAGCCGATTTTGTTGGAAGCACCTCGCAGATGTGTCGTTACGCAAAGGAAAGAAATGCCGAAACTTTTATTGTTGCGACTGAGGAGGGGCTTCTGCACCGCTTGAGGGGGGAGAATCCTGGAAAGCGGTTTGTTTTGGCTTATGAGGAGGCTGTCTGTCCGAACATGAAGTTGAATACGTTGGAGAGGCTTTACTTGGCTTTGAAGGAAGAGAAATACGTGGTTACTGTTCCAGAGCCGATAGCGAAGAAGGCTAGGAAGGCTTTGGAAAAGATGTTTGAGATAACAAATTAATGGGCTTAGACGGAAACAAGCATTGTCTTGAGTATTTTCACTCCCTTTTTTGAGGATAATTCATCGCTTAGTCGTCGGACTTCTGCGGCTTCGCCTTTCACGGCTATGGCTTCTAGACAGTCTCGTTCGCTTAGGTGGATGTGCATTGTTGAGGTTATTATGTTGGCCTGGTGGTGCTGTGTGTCGGTTAGTGCGTCCTCGAGTCCCCCGACTTCGTGATCGTAGAGCATCATCAAGACTCCGGCTTGAACTCCTTTTTTCTCGTGAAGCCATTTTCTCTCGGAGACAAACGTTCTGACAGCGTCTTGTATGGCTTTTGAACGGCTTTCGTAGCCCATTTTACCGATTATCTCATCAAAATCCCTAAGTAGGGCTGGTGGGAATGTCACGCCTACACGGATTATTTTGGTCATGAATTTCACAGTTGTAAGTAGAGAGACTCATCATAAAGCTTTTGTTCTATCTGCTCTGAGGTGACTAGCCCTCCCTTATATATAGATTAAATCCAAACCCAAACTAAGCCTTCTTTACGATGACGTCTTTATTGCGTTCTATCCAGATTATCTTGTCTCCTACGTTGACTCCCAATTTCTTCATTACCTCAATTGGAATGGTAACTTGTCGGTTAGAGGTTATCTTACTAATCTGGATAACATGCTCAGACATCGCACAACCCTCATAATCATTGGATGAGATATTGTTTCAAGGTTTGGAATGAAAAGAAGGAAAAGAATGATATACGACTATTAAGCATAATAATATTGGAGACTGACAACATGACTAAAAAAGCCATAATAACAATTTCTCTCGTTCCACAAGCTTCAGAAGTGTCGAATAGTCAATTAAAAGAAGATATTAGAAAATCGCTAAAATGTGATTGGCTTGCAGAAGTTGAAAGGGTTACGGTAAAAAAAGGGTGTTAGTTTGGAATTGCTATTCTGGGAATCCATGATTCTTTTTCGTTTCTGATGTATTTGGCAAAGAGTAAGGCTTCCTCGTTAATCAAGGTTTCAAGTGATTGACGGTTGCCATGACGTATTCTCGGAATTCTAACCTTCCAGTCCAGATAAGCGTAGAATGTTCGGATTAAATCGTTTGTCTTAGAATTGCTGAGATATTCCCTTTTGCCATACGGCTTGTTTGTAGAATACTTCTCAGTTTTGACAATGAAGTCTTTGCGCTTAACCTCTCTGCAATATTGAATCAGAAAATCATCAGCAACATGACGATACAACTCAAGCATATCACAGACAAGACTAGGCTTACCAACCTCTTCAGAATGCAAGAAACCAAGATAAGGCTCAAGCTTAGCTTTGTGTTTGCAGGTAATTAAATTTTTTATATAAGTTGGTGAAAACAAGTATTCTTACACAAATAGGATGTGTCGAAATGAGTGAAAAGTTTTCACCAGAGTTCTTGGCTGGAGTGCAACTTCAAACTGCTCTGATGGGTTTGTCTCTGGCGTTCAAAAAGAAGTACGGAGATGAAGCGCTGAAAGTCACACAAGCCTTTGCCGAGCAGATGGGAACCAGCATGGGAAAAAACTTCAAAGAAAAAGCCAACATCGCTGGTTCAGGAATCCGTGACATTGAAAGAGTTTTCCACATATGGCTAGACCCAGCGGTCGCGCCTCATAAGGTTAAAACCACAGTTGAGGGAAAGAAACTAACTGTCACAAGGGAAAAGCCCACAATGTGTCCCGCCATGGTTGTGGCAAAACAGATGAAACTCCCTCTAAAAACAGTCTGCAACAATATAGCCTTGCCCATGTTTAAAAGGGTCGCAAAAGCATTCAATCTAAACGCCAAACATTCCACTGTCCAGATGACAGAACAAAAATGCATTGATATAATCGAAATTCCATAACAAAATTCCTGAAAACACCATCTACTCCCATCCTTTTTCATGGCGAAAGCGCACGCTCAGCTGGAATCAACAAGTTTTGAGTTCCCAAAAGTAAGGGGTCTCTCTGAGGAAGCACAAGGTTTTTATCTGCAATTGGTAACACTAACTTGTCAAAAAGTGTTACCGAGGAATAGGATGCACATTCCCGACGGTTACCTAACTCTAGAAACCTGCGCTCTAACGTACGCAATATCCATAATATTTCTCGTTTGGTCATGGAAAAAAGCTAGAACCACATACTCCCGGTCTCTCGCCCCTTTGTTGGCTGTTTCAAGCGCCTTCGTCTTCGCTGCGCAGATGATAAACTTTCCAATCGCCTACGGGACAAGCGGACACTTGGTAGGCGGAACCTTTCTTTCGATGCTCTTGGGACCTTACGCGGCGATTCTGAGCATGACTATTGTCTTGTTGATGCAGGCATTATTTTTCGCAGACGGCGGCGTGTTCACGTTTGGGGCGAACGTCTTCAACATGGCAATCATCGGAGGACTAAGCTTTTTCCTCGTGAAACTTCTAACGAAAAACTCGAAAGGGATCGGTCGACTTTTCACAAGCGTTTCCATAGCCTCGTGGCTTTCCGTCGTCTTAGGAGCATTGGCGTGCGGTTTGCAGATAGGTTTCTCCCCAGTCTTCTCATATGCGGGGGGAATCGCAGTCACTGTTCCAGCGATGCTTTTTTGGCATGCCCTGATAGGGCTAGGAGAAGCGGCGATAACAACCACGCTCACCTCTCAACTGCACAGACTACAGCCCATGGTTCTTAATGGTTTGGCAATCCTCAGAGGGAGGCCAGTTGAAACAATACCTTAAAGCACTAATCCTCACTCTGGCTTTTCTTTCGATTCTGTTACCCCTCGCCTCAAACGCTCCAGACGGATTAGAAAGAGTTGCCCAAACCCTCGGAATAGAAGAGCAAGAACCCGCATGGAGGGGCTTGATGCCTGACTACACCCTGCCAACAATCGACAACCCCTACCTCTCAACACTTCTCGCCGGCACCTTCGGAATCCTCTTGGTTCTAGGCGTCGCGTTCATAGTGGGAATAGTCATAACAAAGCCAAACAAACAATAAATATTCTTAACACACCTCTTTCAATTCGAAGTGAACATGCAGGATTTAGAAACAGCTAAAAACTCCTTAGTGAAAAAAGGCTTAACACTGTCAATTGTAAAAAACGGCGACACAATTTTCGAGACCGTTTCAAACGGAATTTCCGGCCCTTTAGAAGCCATAGAAAAGCTTGGAGACGGGCTTGAAGGAGCCTCTGTTGCGGACAGGGTTGCTGGAAAAGCGGTTGCACTGCTGTGCATTTATGCAAGGGTTAAAGCGGTTTACGCCACAATCTTGAGCAAGAGAGCAAAAGACGTATTCGAAAAGTATGCCCTTTACCATGAATGGGACAACCTGGTTGAAAACATACTCGACATCAACAAGGCGGGAACATGCCCCTTCGAAAAGCTCGCCGGACAAATTTCAAATCCAAGGGATGCCTACAGAAGGCTTAAGGCTCTCCAAAACTCGTTAAAAAATAACAGATGAAAGCAAATGAAAGTCAGACACAAACAGTTTATATCAGAGAAAGATGAAAAACTGAACATACCAAAGAAAAGAAACCTAGAAAACTAATGAAGGAGAAAAGCCGGAAATGACCACCGAACCCGTTCCAGTAACAGATTCAAACTTTAACGAAACAGTCCATAAGCACCCTTTAGCCCTAATTGATTGCTGGGCGCCCTGGTGCGGTCCATGCCTAGCCTTAGCACCCACAATTGAGGAGCTGGCCGAAGAGTACGCCGGCAAAGTGCTCATTGGCAAGCTTAACGTCGACGAGAACCCACGAACGGCGGAGCATTTCCAACTCTTCAGCATCCCCACAATGCTAATAATGAAGGACGGAAGGGAAGTCGACAGAATCGTCGGACTCGCCCCAAAAAAGCATATTGAAGCTGTCATAAGAAAGCACTTGGGATAGGAAGCCTATGGACATTCCAGAACGCAAAATGATAGGCGCGCTCTTACTTCTTTTGGGTGTCTCCTCCTTGGCTTTAGGCATATACACCGGTCAGTTAAACGCGATAGTGGAAATGTTGAAAAAGGTTTTCAGCACCATGCCAGCCTAAAACTCTTAAACCCACCTCACGCAAATATGGCAAGATATCAATCTACAATTTACGTGAGTGGGTAAAAGTGAACCCGCCAATAATCGAAAGCGAGAGCGCAGAAGAAGAGGCACTTCTGGAGGCAGCCAAACTCATGCTAATAGCAGCGAGGACAGCCCCAAAAACAGGCGGCATCGACGACATCTCAACCCTAATCGTCCACGGCGAAGAAAAAGACGCCATAGCAACAAAAAATGGAAGAAATAGCCGAAGAGCGAAAATCGGAAGGTTTTAAGCGAGATGCAAAAGTTTTGTCTTAAACTGTGGAGCATGCGGCTATAAGAACTGTCTCGGTCCAACGTGCATCTTCAAAGCCTTAGACCTCGGAATAGCCTTAGGCTCAGCCGCAAAACAGCAAGCATACTAAACATTGACAATCGCATAATGTATCGCGTTGGCACGGCAGCATCAAAGCTAAGGCTACTGCCAGAAGCAACAATCATCATGGGAATCCCGATATCCGCAAAAGGCAAAAACATCTACTTCGACAGACGATAATTCCACCAGCAAATAACTTGCTTGTGTCAGCATCAAGCCTGTTTAATATTCTTTATCATATGGTTTAAGATTGAACAACACAACAAACTCTTTTGGAGTCATATACTCTTTCACGCCAGCTTCCTCGTAATCCTTGTCAAAAGCCACAAGATACTTCAAGTCTTCATGCTTGACCGCAGCCACGTTTTCCAAATCCTTCCCTTTGATCTTACCCTTTAGCAAACTCTTCTCAGCTTTTATATCGCTTCTTCTTACAATGAGAAAAGATATTTCCTCGACATACTTCCGCGCCAAATATCCCGCTTCTCTGCTGAAGTTTTCCCTGAAAAATCTCTCAACTTCTTCCAAAACCAGCTCAGACGTAACCACCTCAAACTCACCAAGCTGAGCCAGAAACAAAACAAGCCTAGAATTGCACTCTTCAAGCCTGCCAAAAATGAAAACCATAGAATCCAGGTAAGCCCTCTTAGGCTTCTTGCTCAAGCTTCTTTAAAGCCTCCAAAATCTCTTCGTGCGTCATCTTCTTACCAGTCTTTTTGATTTCCTCACTCAGCTCCCGCCAGTAATGCGTGGAGGACTTAAAAAGGCCGAAGCTCTCACCAAGCCTTAGAATCCCAGCCCTGATTGCCTCTGACTTTGTGGCGAAATAGCCTCTCCTTACAAGCTCATTTAAGACCTCTGCCACCATACCGCTTAGCCTGACCAACAATTTTTCCTCAGCCGTAGGCATCACCTTGCTAACAAAATTATAAAAAAACGTTATCTTATAAGCGTTTTGAAAGCCATACACGGGCTAGCTTTGACCTTTCATTTTCTCGTACATCTTCTCCAGTGTCCAACGAATGCTTGATTTAAGCTCCCTCAAACGGTCTTGGTCAACATGCCTAATGGTTATTTCACGGATTACGTCGCCCTCTCTAACAATGTTGTAGGAGAAAATCTTGTCAGGATGCAGCTGCCCAGTTCTTACCAGTTCGCCGTCTTTCTCCTGCATTTTTGCCAAAACCCTTTCCACCAGAAAAGGCGTGAAAGGCGGCGTGTTTACGTTAAAGTTTTTGTCCTCAGCCAGCACCACGCGCAGTTGATCTTCACTGATGTGGAGTGTTGCGAGAAGCTCGCCCGTAACAGCCTTTAGGGGCGTAGTGCCTTCATATTCTGTTGGAGGCGGAGGAGAAGGTTCAGCTATGACTCCTTCTTTGAGAGGAAAAGCCTCTGCTTCAGCAGGCGGCTTTGTTATTTCTGCGCGTTTAAATCCCTTTTCTAACAGTACAGAGTTTACAGCTTCAAGCATAGTCTGCAATTCTTTAAGTTCACATTCCAGTTCTCCAACTCTTTTTTCAAGTTTTTTCTTAAACTCCACGAGCCTCTTTATTTTTTCAGCGTCTTGCGACATCGCCCTTCACAGAACAACTATTTTAGGCGTTTTCCCTTATCAAGCCTTTGAAATTCAGCTCACAATCTAAGCCAACTCTGAAATGGCGCGATTCTTAACATTGCCTTTCGAACTCAAGATGGGTTTAAGCTTGACTTTTAGTTCATTCTTGAGGAAGCTCTCGAACTCTTCGAAAACGGGACTGTCAGTGTGATTCAGCTTAACGCACAGGTTTTTCCCTTCCAGTATGGGACTTAGGTCGTAGAGGGCTATTCTGTGGGAAAATTCTGGACTCTCAAAAATCGTTTTAACCAAGGTTTCCGAAGGCGTTTCCGATAACAGCCACGCGGTGTATGATGCCTCAACAACACGATAAGATAGTCCTTCCTTAACCACACACTTTCTGCTTGAAACTATCCTTTTAAATGAAGAAGGATGAACGACTCTAGTCCAAAGAAAATTGTGGTATTTATCGCTGATTTCGACCCAGTCTTCGGTTTCAGAAATTTTCCAACCGCGGAACTTGCACAAATCCTTAAACTTTTTCAGAATCTCCCAAACCCTGGGCATCTTCATTTTCATCTCAAACCTCTCTGTTAAAATCTTCTAGAACAATCTTCTATTTCGCAACCGTAAATTTAAACTTATTTGTCAGTTTTTTCGCAAAAATGTAGAGAAAAAAATTTTTGTTTGAAATATTGTAGGCAATTGGAACATTTATCGGCAAGTTTACGTAAGATTCGAAGTAGAACTCTGACGAAAAAACTGATGAATTTCTACATTTTTCCGATAACAAATGATAAATTTAAACACAGACATCTAATAGTGCGAGAGGCAGAGGCGACATTGAAGTTCAAAAACAACTCTTTGACTTTGGATGCCACAGATCTAAAGATTTTGCAGGCCTTGCAGGAAGATGCGAGGCAAACTTACACGGCTATAGGCAAGCTTTTGGGGATGGCTCACTCAACGGTCTATGATAGGATAAAAAGAATGGAGTACTACGGAATAATAAAGAAGTACACGGCTGTGATAGACGCCGAAAAGGCGGGAGCGAGAGGCGTAACAGCTATCATGACGGTTATTACGGACCCAAAAGAAAGCGAGAAAGTTGCAGAAACATTGTGCAAGGCACCCGAGGTTCTTGAAGTTTACACATCCCTCTCAGAAGAGCTCCAGATAATAGCAAAAGTTGTTGCAGAAGACCAAGAAAGCCTGCACGCATTTATCGCCAACTCAGTTGCGCCTATGCCCGGAGTTTTGAGAATACGCACTTCAATAGTGACTAAGAAGTTTAAGGAAACCCAATTTTCAATAAGTAATGACCCCAAAAAGCTAACATTAATAAAAGAAAAAAATAATAAAATGAGAGAGCGTTAAAATTGAAAGGGGAAACGAATTCGAGAATTCTCAGAACCCTTCCGAGAGAGGAAGCATTCTACTTCTTCATATCAATCGGAAACTACACGGGCGAGAGTGCGGCATCGCTGAAAGAGTTTGCGGAAAAAATAAATAAAGTGAATGCTAAATCGTTAGAGTTTCACCTCTACCGAGGGGATTTTGAAAAGTGGATAGCTGAAACTTTAGAGGATGGAGAGCTAGCAACGGAAATAGGAAATCTCCGGAGTCTGAACTATTCCGGAAGCGTGCTCAAGGAGCATCTCTACAACACATTGACTAAACACTATGAGAAATTACTCGGCAAGTTTTAAGTTCACGTCCGATTCTTTGTAGAATTTGTGATAGAATGGGTTTCTCTATTAGAAGAGTATTTTTTATCTTTTAATCTGCAGATTTCTTTTTGACCGAGTTCAAGTTGTAATAGATAATAGTTCTAGATAAATATTCCACAAACCCTTTTTACCTTGTAAGCATCTCTATATTTAATGATTCGAGGAAGGGATGAGGTTGGCAAAAAAACCTGTGGCTCCTATTCGTGCTGTCTCCATTTTGGTAGGAGTTATGATTGGATGCATTCTGGCATATGCCTATCAAGCGAATTTGCCTACATTGTTTTATGAGATGAATGTTGCTAGCTTGGTTGCCTTTGTCGCTATTCCTGTTTTGGCTGGATTTTTGGTTGGTTTGCTACATCCTCCAACTGGAATTAGAGATGGCTTGTTTGTTGGTTTGTTGAGTGGATTGTTTAACAGTATAATGGCTACTATTAAACTGATCTATGCACCAGAGTGGAAAACAGGCGAAGTATACGCGTTTTCCGTATTTGCAATAATGTCGGTTTTCATCTGGATGATTCTTGCGGCTGCAGCCGCTGAGCTAGCAAAGAGGTTTTATGAGTAAATCATTACTTTCGCAACATCTCGAGCATGAAATGAATCAGCGAAGTTTTCCACAGTTAGATTAATAGGAAAGGGCTTTCAAAAGGGTTAAAAACGCAGTTTCGCGACAGGCAAGAGAGAATCAGGACGAAGCTGCGAATTCGCTTAGATTTGACGTGGAAACTTCACTGTTCTCCGACGTGTGAAGAACCACCATTCACAACGAGCGATATTAAAGCGACTCTCCGAATTTTCTTGCTATAGTTGAGATGTCCAATATGTTGATTTTTCCGTTTCTGTCCATGTCAGCCTTCGGATTCCAGCTTGGATCTCCCACACTAGATCCAAACGCTAGCGCCGCTGTGGAAATGTCCAATATGTTTACTTTACCGTCGTTGTTTATGTCTTCTCTGAAGGTTATGGAGAAGGGATTATCTGAAGAATCTTCGCCTAAGTTTATGCTATCTGTTGCTATAAGTCTGGCCATATAGCTTCTGTCAGGAAGAAGTTCACTTGTGTTCCAGCTGTAGAATAACACCCAAACATCTACAGTGATGGGCACCCATGTTAGACCACTGTTGTTACTAGACTCGAAGATGTAGGCTAGTGGGTCTGAAAATAGCTGGAAAAAGACCTATGACATTAATTACGGACGGAATGCCAGCCTATCGTGATGCTTTAAAAAAGAGTTCTGGACTCCAAGAAATCCAAGAACCGAACACATTAACACTATTAGACTTAGGGGAGACAGGAACAACAACAAGGTGGAAGGGTTCAATGGAGAAATCCGAGACCGAGAGAAGACTACGAGAGGATTAAAGACGAAAGACACCAGCGGAAGCTTGCGGAATCAAAAGTAGAAGGAAACAACAAGTGGCTAACACTAATCCAAATTCAAGTCATCCGACGAAACTTTACATGTCACTGAATCCGACAAAGACTTGCCAGAACCTTGTAATAACAAAACATATAATGTGTTAAATGTTACAAAAGCGACGCGAGTATCATTGCGTTAAGACTGGAATTCAACCAGCTTGATTAAATACGCTGTGATTCATTTTTGCCGTAATATTTCTGCTTCGGAATATGGGTTATAGAGGTTTCTTCTCGAATTAGGTAATAGAAAATATCTCCAGAACGTTAAAAGCATGGTTTCAAGTTTAAGTAAGAGGGGGAAATGTGGAGGAGAAATTTCAACTCCATACATAAGAGCTGATTCCAATGAGCGTTTGTAGGCTGAAATTCCTTTTTAAAATGTTGCAACTCTTCTGTTTACTTACGCTGATGTGGCAACTGATGCTTATGCATGGTTTAAATTTGGACGTTAGGGGAGAGCCCACTCCGAATACGTACAGGGCTATTGACCTATACACCCAGAAAGAGCCCTATAGTGGTAGAGGACCAAATCAGCCCAGCGATGCTTTCGCACCTCAAGAGGAAGTTATTTTGTATGCATATGTCACTTACAGAGATGATCCCGTGCCTGGAAAAATTGTAGCCGTTGAGGTTCGTGGCCCAGTGAATCGTTTTGAGAATTTGTCTTTCACGCGAACGGCTGTGACGGATCAGAACGGAATGGCTAATGTGAGTTTCAGGATAACATGGCCAAACGGTCACCCTAGAGAAGCAGTATTCGGGATTTGGAACGTTGTCGCCGTCGTAGATATAGCAGGGGTGACGGTTAGTGATACTCTTGGTTTTCTGGTGGGCTGGATTGTTGAGCTCATCAAAGTGGAGACTGTTGACGTCAACAACGTTTCTAGGAGTAGTTTCATGAGAAGCGAGCATATGTGCTTTAGACTGACGGTGAAGAACATAGCTATGACGGATAAGATTGCCACTTTAGTCCTTGACGTATATGATAATCTTAGCATTTCTTTCGGGCAGGTTGTCCTCGTGGATGAACAACTTGCGCCCGGTGTCACTGTGTTGTTCATTAAGGACCTCTTAATTCCTGAATGGGCTAGCCTTGGAGGTGGCGTGGTTTACGCTAACGCTTATACTGCATTGCCGGCATTAGGCGGGGTACCATGGTGTCCTCAAGTTTCCACGATATTTTCGATTGTGAAGATAATTGTGCATGATGTGGCCGTTATTAATGTTGTACCTTCTGTTACTCAGGCTTTTCCTTGTGAAACGGTTAACATCTCGGTTGTTGTTAGAAATAAGGGGGATGTAAGTGAGACGTTTGATGTTAGTGCTTATTATGATTCAGTCTTAATCGGAGTGTCAACGGTTGAGAATCTCGCTCCTCGTTCTGAGAAAACTTTGAAGTTTAGATGGTGCACCTGTTGTGTGGCACCAGGGGATTATACTATTAGTGCCGAGGCAAGTGTTGTGCCCGGAGAGGTTTATGTTGAGGATAATAGGTTCGTTGACGGAGTTGTCAGGATTAAGCCTCTAGTCCCTCCTCCACCAGTAGAGTACGTGCTTCCAAGGTGGCTTTTGGCCTTCCTATTCTTGCTAGCTGTGCTTGTTGGGGCGACACTTGCTGTCCTTGTTGGATTTGTGTTGTGGTGGACGCGTGAGAGAAAGAAAGAAGAGGAGGAAAAAATGCCAACTCTTCTCCCCTTTAAGCCTCATGAAAAGCGTCCTTTTAAAGCAAGCAAAAAATGTAGTGTGTGCGGAAGGGAGTTCCCAGGAGTTTACACCTTTTGCCCCTATTGTATGAGTTTTCACGGGAAGGACTATGAATAATTCCTAAACTCGTTTGGCTGTTTACCTTCACACCACACCCTTGTTTCTACACTATTGCAATCATTCATAAAACGGGGGATAAGGGTGGATTTAAGATGGTTCTTGAAGTTTAAAAGGTCCAAGCTTTAGCTATTAGGACACCGTCTATCATGTCAACTTTTCCGTCACCGTTTATATCAGCATTCGGATTCCATCTTGCATGTCCCGAATGGGATCCGAATGCTAGTCCCCATATAGCTATGTCCTCAATGTTCACTTTTCCGTCCCCGTTTAAGTCCTCCCTTTTTTCTGGTGGTGCACCGATTTTAACTGTGGGAGATGTCTTTAGCGTTCCAAAGTCTTTTCCATCCTTCGGTCTAACCGTGAAGTACCATTCTTCACCCTCTGAAGTTGCATTGGCGGGAACGGTTAAAACGTCATTGTAAGCTTCCTGAAGAACTCCGTTCTTGTACCATCTGATCTCAGATCCAGACTCAGGGTCGCCTTCTGCATCAAAATAGTCATAGCTTCCAACCAAGTTGTCGGTGGTTTCCGGAAAAGCCGGGGTGATCTTGAGATTGGAGACCTCTGGAGGAGTATTAGGGACCGCTATTGATGAGAACAGGTATACGCCATTTATGATGTCGTATCGATCAGGCGGGATCTGAACGGCTTCGGGGTCAACGAGGATCACATCCTCAAGTTCGAGAGGACAGGAAATGTTCTCTCCAGTAGGCGGTGCCACTGTTATTTTCAGTGTTACTTTTGCTATTGTGCCGCTTCCCGTTTTGCCTGTTTCAGGGGATAGGAGGGTGGCGGCGAAGCTGACGCAGCCTTTCGTATGGTTGATTGTTCCTGCGTCGACTATGAAGATTTTGGTCGGATCTGTGGGCGTGAGCCAGTGGCCTGTCGGGATTTCGGCCTTGACGGCCTGCAGCATGGTGTTGTTATAGCAGAGTTTGAGTTCGTAGCTGAAGACGCCTGGCTCAGGCCAGTCGGCAGCCATGATGCTTATGGTAAAGTTGGTTCCTACGGGGGTTGTTAATGTTGAGAACTCGTTATTTTTGGGATCGACATATACTCTTGGCTTTTGGGGTGTCGCGCTGATTATCGGCAATGTTGTAGTTAAGGAAAAGATAAGAATTATTAACAGAAGCGTCTTCTCTCTCATTTCCTTCACCTGTTAGGGTTTAAAATTTGAAGGCAACTAATAACTTTTCTGAAGGATTCTTCCTCGGTAAAGTATTTCATGATTTTTTAAGGATTTCCGTGCGTTTTGTTTCGTACTGTCCTCTGGTTACCTGCATTAAGACGAAGGACTATACTAGAACCTGTTTTCACAAAACTTATACATTGTGTCGTAGAATCTTTTAGTAACCGCGCGAAAAGGAGAAGGGAGAAGAATGAATTATAAAAAACATGTAGTTCTCATGATAATGCTTGTATTTCTCGTTGCCGCATTAATAATCATTGCAACACCACACCTATTTCTAGTAGGAGCAGACCCAGACCCAGGCCCGGCGGCGATCCTAGATGTATCCTTGCCAGAGGGTGCATATTTCGATCGAGATGTATCTGATCCGTGGTTAAATGAGTGCTGGAACTTGACTATCGTGGGCACTTTGGGAACCTTTACGGTCAGAATAAACAACACGAGCGCAGCGGACCCATCGCATGACACACGTCTTATTATAGTACTCAACGATGTCGCCTACAGCAACATCGTCAGCCTCTCCGTAGACACGACAACCATACTTAAGACAGCATTCAAATCTGGGACACCAAAACCATATGGCATATGGGATTGGCCTTCTGGAGACGTATATCCCACATGGTTTAATGACACCATTGTCAACGTTGGAACTATAGGTAAAAAAGTAGCTGGAGTTGAACAGTATAAAGAAGTTGCAGTTTCGGTTCAATTCTCAGATACAACAAATGTAAGGATGCACTTCGACGCCTACGGAAGCAAAGTTAGTCCACCACCTACAACAAGTGGTGACATAACTCACAATTCTCTCTCTAAAGACTCCACAGTTTTGTTTTCGTCGCCACCAGTCCGAGCAGACTTGTCAATAACGAAGAGTGGTCCTGACTATGCCCATGTTGGCGATCTGATCACCTACATCTTCACTGTGAGCAACGCTGGTCCAAATAGCGCAACTGGCATAGTAGTCACTGATAATAAGGCTGGCACAGCCGCATACGTAAGCGGTGATATAAATTCTAACGGAAAGCTTGATGTTAGTGAGACCTGGACGTTCACCGCATCATACATAGTCTTGGATACTGATCCCGATCCATTGCCAGACACAGCGACCGTAAGTAGTAGTATGTCAGACCCAAATCTTGGTGACAATCAAGCAAGCTGGAGTGTGGACGTCCTTCATCCAAAGATAAAGGTGACGAAGACCGCTGACAAGACAATGGCCCATGAAGACGACACCATCACCTACACGTATACCGTGACCAACTCAGGCGACACCACATTGAAGGATGTAAGCGTTTCTGACGATGTGGCAGGTACAGCGGCATACTTAAGCGGCGACATCGATGGAGATTGTTGGCTAGACACCGACGAAACCTGGACTTTCAAAGCGACGTACAAGGTTAAGGGGGGAGACCCAGACCCCTTAGTGAACACCGTTACAGCCTCTGGCAGAGACATTCTGGGCAGGGAAGCGACGGATAGTGCCACCGCCTCAGTGGATTTGATTGCTAAGATCTGCGGATACAAGTTCCGCGATGACAATATGAATGGAGTATGGGATGCTGGCGAACCCCCAGTTGAGGGTATAAAGATAGAGCTTTGGCTCGCAGGTTATAAGATTAAGGAGACTATAACTGGTCCTGAAGGAAAATACTGCTTCAACGGACTCAACGCTGGAACATACACGTTGAAGGAGGTTCTTCCCGCTAATTGGATTAACACGACCCTCAGTAGCTTATTCGTCACCATAAAGTCTGGGGAGGTCAGTGAGGAGAATAACTTCGGAAACTATCAGGCACCTACACCACCGCCTCCACCAGTTGGCGGTGTTTGGGTTCCAATAAACAAGTTTGACCTACTGGCTCCTTGGATAGGCTTAGCCTCATTGTTTGCGTGTGTTGCAGTTGTATCAGCTATCTATGTTAAACATAGAAAAAAGGAAAAAGCTTGAAACTCTCCTAATCATCCTAACAAACAGAAGCCTCACTTTCATGCAATGAGCGCAACTGCTAGATTAAGAGCAACCGCACCGCAAGCGCATACAACTCGCTAGATGGACCATAGAACCGAAATATTTTATTGAAAACAGGCAAACTTTAGGGCACCAAACTTTGAGCATGTAGAAAAATACGTTATCGATCTGTTTTTCCGAATTCCTTTGCCACTTTTGATATGTCCAGGATGTTGATGACTAAGTTGTTGTCTATGTCGGCGTTTGGATCCTGTTTCATGGTTCATGATGCATTAACTCTTATCTTGAGAGAGTTTAAGCGAGACGTGAGTGTAATTGAAGTTGATGCAGAAGATATAAGCCGCAAATCACTCCTTTATTAATAAATATCACTCATGATGGATCATCCTATATGACAAACATGGAGAAATTGGAGGTTTTTTCAGCTCAGCTCTCTGTAGGAAACTCTGCGAAAGCTGTGATCTCATGCTTTCAAATACCGAGTTGGTTCTATGATCCTAGCGAGGAGCTTCTTGAAGTTATAACGAAAACCGAACTAGAATTATCCAGCTTCTTGGTGAAGAATTTTTGAAAGATCTTGCTGGGAAGGTTCACGTAATTGCACCGGATCATGGAAGATCAACATATGGAGATTTAGAAAGAAGGAATCAGCCATGGCAAATTTATTCTGAGGAGGATGCCACGAAAGGATTGAACTGTGCCGAAGACGCATGCAAAATAACCAACGATTTTGTCCAAGCATGGCACGCCTACCAACAAACTATGTGAAGCAACTAATTGACCTCTTCCCAAAAGCATACCGTAAGCCAAGCCTGAATTAGGCATCAAGCCCTAAGCCCAAACTCTCTCGCCACCTCGGCCACATCAACAATGTCGATCAGACCATACGGCTCAGCAACATCAGCCACACCATTCCAGTTGGGACCCCCAACAGTTGAACCATAAGCCACAGCAACAACAGCCACATCCGAAATATTAACAACAAAATCACAGTTCAAGTCCCCCAAAAAAGTCACATCCATCTCATCCCCAATATACAAGTAAAAACCGTTCTGTTGAAGGAAATCCCTATACTCGCGCGTCGACGCAACATAATCGGTCTCGCTAACGTTCATGTACTGAACAACCTCGCGTAGAGTCACTGCGCTATACCTCATAGCGTTAACAGGATCATCAGGCGCCCCTACAACAAAAGTCAAGTCCACAGGAAGCCACCCCCAAGGCGGAATGTAGGCGACAGCCCATCCATGCCAACCAATCTGCCACAACTCGTGCGTCACGTGTCCATCCCACGAAGTCGTGTTGGAGTGAAACATTGAAAGGTAAACGCAGCCAACCTGAACAAAAGAAGGTATCCCGAAAATTCTGCAAAAAGTGACAAAGAGAATTGCCTGATCGTCACAATCGCCTTCCCTGTTTCTAAGCGTCTCATTTGGATAAAACGGAACCTCATGCTGCTGACTCGGATACTCGATGTTTTGCCAAATCCACGCCACAAACTTTTTAACAATCCTCAGGACATTTGTCTCGTTGCCAGCTACGCTCAAAGCAATCTTTCGAATCTCCTCATCCTCAGTCAGCCAAGGCGGCGCCGAAACACAAAACATCTCACGTAAGTATTCCGGGATATCACCAATCACACCCGACTTGTTCTCCTCCAGGTTAGAGATCGTCCGAGGCCTCGATAAAATATTGTAAGAAACGGAGTAGCTTACGTTTTCTCCGGGTTCGAGAACCCTCTCAAAACTTAATATTGCTATCAAATTCCCGTCCTCGTCCCTGACAATTTTTTCCAAAGGGTGCGACTGATTAATCAACAGAACCGTTTGCCAACTATTGTTCATGAATAAGCCAACCGCTCTATCTTCATCAGTCAACATCCACGTGGAGTTCCCAGAGTTAACAAACATGACGGTGGACCGAAGGACAAACCTCATACCCCTAACAGCATAAGACGGCGCTGGACTCGGAGGCAGTGGAGGCGGACTTGGAGTCGGTGCCCCTTCCGAAACACCTGCAACGTATAGGGATCCCACCGGTCTCCCAAAGCTTGTCAGACAAACCAAAAACATCAGAATAAGAGAAAAGAGAACTTTCCTCAAACCCTTCACACCAATTAACTTTATCTTCACTTTCATTTTAGGCTTTTCCTCAACTTAACCCCACCCTTGTCATGTAATCAAAGTCAAAATCCCTTTCAAACTCTTTGAATACTCAAATTCAAAAACCTTATTTTCGTGTTCAAACATTCTATAATCGTTCAAAATGAGCCCTCCATTCAGTGAAAAGGACTTTTGGGAGCTTCTTCACGTCTTCGAAAACAGGGTCAGAGTAGAAATAATTAGACTGCTTTTAAGGCTCGAATGGCGATCCCTTTCAGACATAGCCAAAACGCTCGAGGACGATTTCGGCCTCAAAATGACTTTACCTGGAGTGCTTAAACATATGAAAGAGTTGGAAAAAGCTGGCATTGTTCGACACGAATCCGGAATATATTCTGAAAAACCCGATGCAAGAAAGACAATCTACATATTGCAGGGCAAAGAAAGGGCCCAGAAAATCATGGATATACTGGAAAAATACGTTGCCAATATATTAAACGCAGGGCTAGTCTTTAATGAGACGGCCAAACTAGCACGCAAACTTCAGGGAGTGGGTCGAAGCATAAGCACTGAGGAAAAGGAAACTCTAAAAGCATTAATTGCCAGGTGCGAGTCGAATGAAATTCAAGTTCACTTGACGGAAGAGGAAAAGAAGAAGGTAAAACTCTGGAAAATGATGATAGCCATGGAAAAGTAAACATGAATTCTAGGTTTTAGAAGACCCAATAACCAACTGAATTAGCTCAACAGGATCTTTTTTCGTGGGTTCCGGCAACTCGCCTAACAATTTGTCCGCGATCCTGTCGATCTCCTTTACAAATTCACTACCTTTAAACTTCTCCCACGCCAAAAAAGCCCTTTCAGCCCTGACGCCACCGTAAGACTTCGAGACTTCCGAAGATTCCATCATCTTTGCAAGACAAGGAATTTCGAGCAAATCTTCGATATCCCCAACAAACTCTTCATTGAATCTACCGGGCGACTTAATCCTGTTTAGGACGAACCCGATCGGAACGCACCTTAAAAGGTATTTCGCCAATCTAGTGGTATCTATGGCAGACTCGACGCACAAGACAAACTCGTCTTCCGTCAAGATAATGATAAAATATTGACAGACCCCCAGAGACAAAAATGCGGCTTCGCCCAACGGAAATGGAACGTCGATGAATAAGAAATCCGCTCCCACATCCATGAGCTTTCCTGCAAAACCAGCAGGATCTATCTCAAAATACCCCTCTAAAGAAACCCCTGAAGGAATCAAAAACAAATTATCAAAACCAGTGGGATAAACAGCCTTCTGAACCTCCAAATTTCTCTTAACAACATCATCAAGCTTGACACCTTTAGAGCTCACATTAACTCCAAAAATTGTTTGTAAAGGCCTGTTAGGATCCCCCTCGACCAACACAACCCTATGGCCTCTGGCAGCTAAAGCAGCCCCAACATTGGCAGTTAAAAGAGACTTACCAACACCACCCTTTGAAATAGCGAAAGTTATAGACTTCATGGGCATCACTCATTATTTTAGACCTTAAATCTAAATGCGAGCGCATAGTTAACCGATCGGTTAAAAATTAACCTAAAATTCTCGGCAACTAACCGTTTTATGAAAGTCTTAACTAGGGCTACAGAATCACTTTTCCCAGAGGTAAAAGCAACGCCAATCTCCATTACATTCAACGCCACATACACGCCTTCAACCCTATAAACAACCTCTCTGTACAGTCTTAGCATGTGGTTTTGACAAACATGGAAGCATACACCATTCAATACCACTACCTCGAAAAAGTCTTATACGTGAGGTTAAGGGTTTTTTCAAGCAGTGAAATTTAATGTCCTTACATGGCTATCATCATTTTCCAGAGTTTTACCTTCTTCTTTTCCTCTTCCGTCAAGTGAACTTGAATTTCATCCGACTCGCATTTCGCAATTAGTGATTCAAGGGCTTGCTTCTCTTTTTTGATTGGTGTGCCTCCAATTCCTTCAAGTTTGCGTGCCAGTTTTGATGTTTCGTTAAAGATCGCTCCAGCCATCAATGCGGTTGCTATCTTTTCCTCCAGTAGCTCCAAAATTCTTTGTATTCTTTCTTTTCCTTGCAGTATGTATATAGTTCTTCTTGCATCGGGCTTCTTAGCGTAGATTCCTGATTCATGCCGTACTATACCTGTATTTTCGAGTTCTATCATGTGCTTGAGAAGACCTGGTAGAGTCATCTTCCAACCGAATTTGTTTTCCAGCTTTTTTGCGATTTCTGAAAGGGATTGCCATTCAAACTGTAAGAGTAGCCTGATTACTTCTATTCTGACTTCGTTCTCAAAGACCTTGAGCAGGTTCAAGAATTCGTACTGTTTCGTTACTCTCGCCATTTTTAACGGTTGATACATTGTGAAAGAGTAAAATAAGCATTGCCGTCACGATGCTTTACCATGTTGTTAAAATGTTTCAATTAAGTCTAATATTTATTGGTTCGTAATCAGAAATCTGCTTTATATATTCTTTAGCCTGTTCCATCTTTTGACGCGCGCAGTTGTTCCGCTTATCGTTTCCCTTTCTCCTTCCTTTTCCGCGGATGCGCGCGCCCAAGTTTGACAGTTTCCATTCAAGTTTCTTGAATGTTCTTTAGTTTTCGCTTTCTTTTCGCTTTGATTTTATGCTTCTAATGATGTCTTCAAGAGTGTTATGGGGCTGAATTTTTAGACCGTATTTGTCTTCGAATTTTGCGATTTTGATTTGGCGGCTTTGGACATCGGCTGTGAAGAGCTCTCGCGCGATTACCAAGGGGTCTGCTTTTTTCAGTTTTTCTTCATAGAGGTGTATGAGGTTTTTCTGCCTCTTGATTGTTAGATGGTTTTTGATATTGAATAGGGATAGGATGACTGCAAGTGCTGTTAGCCCTACTACTTCCCAGAATGGCCATTGCGTCCATATTGGAGGTTGTGGAATTGGTGTCACTTTGTGCATTAAGGTTATGGTTGTTGCATGTTGTGTATTGTTGTATTCAAAATAGATCCATGTATGGGTTCCATTCGTGCGAATTGTATTATTGTGTGTGGGTGAGTTATTGTTGAGTGTGATGGAGTATGGAGGTTTAACTAGAGCGTGGGGGATGCTGATACGGCAGAAGCTGGCGTTTTGTGGATTTATTAACTTTAGAATCAACTTGTTTTCTTCGTTTTCCGGGTCAGGATTGTATTGGGCGTCTGCGATTGTGGAGTTGCTGACGATCTCAATGGAGTATGATTGGTTATTGAATTGCAGGTTTAGGTGTTGGAACGTACCTATTAGAGGGTAGTTGTCCATGCTGTGGATTCCAAGCCATGTTCTTTGGTCAATGATGTATGGAGTGTCGATTATTCCGTCTTTGTTGGTGTCGTTGCCTTTATGATCGATCCAGTAGTTGCCTTCGAAAAAGTTGTCCCACAGGTTGGCGATTGACGTGTCGCTGGGCTGTTCAACGCTTTTGAGTGTGTTGTTGATAAAGTTGTTGTGGAAGACCTTGTTATAGCTGGAGTTTAGCAGGCGCAATCCGTATTGGCTGTTATTGGAAACGGTGTTGGCGCAGATTATGTTTTGGCTGGATTCCATGAGCCATATTCCGTCAGTGTTGTTTGAGACGATGTTGAGGTGGATGTTGTTTTTGTTGGATTCGTAGAGGTCGAATCCGTGTTCGTTTTTTGAAACCGTATTTTTGGAAATAGTGTTGTTTGTAGAGTCGTTTAATCGGATTCCACGAGCGCCATTTAGGGTTAGGGTGTTGTCTGAAATGGTGTTGTTGGAAGAGTGAAAGAGGTATATTCCGTTCCACTGGTTCAAGGTGATGTTGTTTTCGAAAATGTTGTTGTTGTTAGAGATGTCAATGTGTATTCCGTTTTTGTTGTTTGTGACTGTGTTTTTTGACAGGATGTTGCCAGTTGAATTGTAGTATCGGATTCCGTATTCGCAGTCTTTTATGAGGTTTTCATAGATGGAGTTGTTGGTGGAGTTATAGAGTTGGACTCCATAATAGCTGTTTCTCAGAATGTTGTCTGTTATGTTGCTGCCTTTTGAACAGTATAGGTAAACGCTGCTGTAGCCGTAGGCGCTTTCTTGGATGGTGAATTGGGCTATTTTCACGTTGTTTGCGGTGACGTAGATGATGTTTGGGGGCGCGAGTCCGATTATGGTGGTGTTAGATTTATCTTTTCCGATGAGTGAGATTGATCTGTTAACGACCAGATTTTCGTGGTATGTTCCAGCATCGACGTATATTGTATGACCGTTTAGAGTTTCTTTGGCGATTATTGCTTCTTGAATTGTTGCATAGTCTATGCCTGTGTCAATGTTATGGACGGGCATTTGAGGTTTTGCTGAAGCAGTTAGGAGTAACATGTATGCCGAGCATTGAATTGAGAAAAGAAAGAAAATGGTCAGGCAGAGTTTTCTTTTCAATTCCTTCACTTGGTATTATCTGATAATGATAGAGAAGGATCGTTTATAATTATTATTGTTTGGGGTAGTGTGAGTTTCTGGGACAGAGTTAGTTGTCTCAGATTTTTTGACCGAAGTTGAGTGCAGCTTTGGATATGTCTAGGATGTTGATGACGTTGTTGTTGTCTAAGTCTGCGTTTGGATTCCATTGTGGATCTCCTGGTTTGGACTGCCAGGCTATGGCTATTTTTGATATGTCTATTATGTTTACTTCGAAGTTGCCGTCAATGTCGCCTGCGATTGTTTCTGTGATTGTGCCGGCTGTGAAGGTGTTGTCGGCTGTGCTGGTTTCTCCAGGGACTGTGGTGGCTGTTGCGCTTATTGTGTAGACTCCTTTTGGTAGCGGCGTTGTGTTGAGAATGAAGATTAGGTGGGTCGACGTTCCGGGCGACAACGTGATGTTTGTTTTTGTGTCTATTAGATTAGTGTCGCGGTGTGCTGTTAGGTTAAATACGGCTGTTGCTTCACCGTTGTTGGTTACTGTGACGTTTATGTATACTAGTGTGTCGTTTGTGTATGTTTTGGATGTGTGGGTGTTTGTTATGGCTATGTCTCTCTTGCCGATGTAGATTAAGCCTGCGTTGTATGTGTTGTCTTCTAGGTCTACTTCGCCTGGTATTTGTGTTGCGGTTGCGGTTAAGGTGTATTCTCCTATCGGGATTGGTGTAGTGTCCCATGGGAACGTGAGTGTCCGGTTTTCTTTAGGCGTCAAGTCTATTACTGTTTGTGTGCCGATTACTGTGGCATCGTAGTGGACGGTTACCTCGAAGGTTTGGGTGATTATCCCTTGGTTTTCTACGGTTGTGTTGATTAGGGCGAGGTTTCCTTTCGGAACGTTGAGGGGTGCTGACACGTTTATTATTGATATGTCGATGAGGCCTACGTGAACTCTGCCTTGAAGGACATTGTGGCTGATTTCGTTGCCGAAGGGTTGTGTTGAGTCGATGAGTTTTGTGCGGTCGGGGTGTTCAGGAGGGGTTCCGTAGGGGTCGAGGTATAGTGGGGAGTTTCCGTAGGCTATTGTTTCGAATGTGATGGTTGCGAGGAGTACTGTGCCGTCTACTCCTTTCACTGCTCCGAGGAGCGCCGAGGTTAGGAATATTTGGCCGTGGGTTGCGTTGTAGTTGTCTGTGAAGTTTACTACGTAGAAGTAAGCGGAGGGGGGACTCCATCCGGGGCCTACACTTAGGCTTGTGGCGTTTAAGACTGATGACTTGTAGTATAGGGGAAATTGCCAGCCGTAGAGGTCTGTGACGTTGGTTACGGTTATGTTGATTGTGAAGGTGTCGCCGATTTCTAGGGCTGTTAGGACCTGTGGCTCTACTGAGATTGATGTTGCTGGTGTAGCCGTTGATGGTGAGGTTAGATATAATAATGGTGAGAGAGTAAGTGTCAACAGCAGTGCTAGAATTATGTTTTTGTGCATGGTTCATCACTTATGTAAGCTTTTCTTGAATATTTATGCTTTGTTTCTGTTATCTTAAAAGCTAAGTGTTTATTGTTTCATGAAAAAGGGAATGTGTATGGTGGTCTTGCTGTGAGGCGTTTTATTTTGGACGAAGTGTAGTTGGTGTGTGTGGTTTGCGGAAATGCTTTGTAGTTATGAGGAAAAGAACCTGCGTATTTCTTCTTTAGGAGTGTCAAACCGCTTAGTGTATAGACGTTAAAATGAGCCTAAATTTTGACAGCTTTACGTTTGCGTTTTTCAAGATAAAAAGGGGGGAGAGTGTATTGCGTATGGTCTCAGGTTACTTTGTAGGTGTGATGGTTTTGCAGAACTGCTTTGCAACGGCGACGACGTCGTACAGGTCTACTATGGGTTCGCTGGTTGTAACCGTCAGATATGACCACACATGGGATGTGCCATACTTCTTTGCGATTGCTCCTAGGTCTATTATGTCGACGTGGCAGTCTAGGTTGAGGTCTTCCTTCTTCGGTCTCCAGTAGTACGTGGCGTTGTATACGTTGAGTTCCTCAGGCAACACAGGGTCAGGCATTCCAGGTGGGAAGTTATATACGCGTACGTTTGGACACTTAGATGAGACGTAAGCCCAAGCGAATTCTATTTTGGCATCCCACTTGTGTGGCAGCGCTGTTCCCATCTCTTTGAATATTGTGTGCAGGCAGATCGAAACCACAGCCATGTCTGCGCAGCTTAGTCCTGGTTTTTCACACGGCCTACACGCTTCAACTATTACATAACCATCGCCCACAGACACGTACGTCCACGAGAAGGGTGGCGGGAACAATATCTTAACACATTGTACGCTGGCGTTCAGAAGTGAGCTGTTGAAGGTTATCATAAAACCGAAGTCGTAAACCTTTGTCATATTAGAGAGCCATATCTCAATAGTGTGCGTCTTGCAAACTCTGCCTTCCACAATCTCTGTTGGCAGAATCTTCATGTCCGGCTTGCTTGAGTAAATTATGTAGTCTCCGTGTTCAACCTGAGGAACAACAGGAGTTCCGCATGGATCACTCATTTTAGCACCTGCGATATAGAACGGCGACATGAATCTGTCAGGCCAGCACGGCTCGTCTTTGATGTGGAACGTGAGGTTCACAATAGGCACTTTGTCTTTGATGCCAGGCGTAGTGTCTAAGGCTGTTATAGCCAGCCAGTAGTAGTCCCACTCGTACCAACCCCAATCTGTCGGGTGGTTTGGAGTGCCATATAGATATTCCATTCCTTTGCCCGTCTCGTTCCTGATTATGAACCACTTTGTCGGGTCGTTGAACGGCGGCTTAATGTCGATCTTCACCAGATCCAACAGACTTGTGTTCCATTTTAACTTAAACTCCAAGGCATAGATTTCAATCCCGGTGTCCTCAAACTCGTTGAAAACTTTGATCGCTATCTCAAACGTTTGTGAAACCTTGCAAGGAGCCTGGAACTTGACTTTCGGAGGGCTCACAAAGATCTCAGGCACAAGCACAGCGCTCGATGGCATTATAAGTGGCAGCATGCCCATCAGAAGCATCACAGTAATGGACAACGCAGCTAGTTTACTCTTCATATTTCTCCTTTCTCCTTTCCTTTTCCGCAAATAATTAACCCTTCTCTTAATATTTAAGCTTAATGGAAATATCTTCTATATCAAAACAAAAACCCCAAACTCAATCTCTCTGCTTCGCCGGAATTCTGTGCGAATTCATAAAAAGGAAACATTCTTTCAGTTGATAAACATTCGCCGATATGAACAGAACTCCGGAACCTAAAAACCTTCCCAAGGGTTTAATTTAACCTGACCACAAACAAAGGTTGGTATCAAAATTTGGAGATGGTGTTGCCTCCTGACCTTGCTGAAAGCATCGTGAAGATCACTCGCCAGCGCAGACATCTTACAGCGCAAGAACTTTGAGGAAAAGCTTTAAAATGTCCTCATGAATGGTTTGGCAGGGGATAAAGAATGTATGTAAGGGCTGGGATTAAGGTTTGTAGTGGAGAGAGAACGTTCAGCGATGTGGCATTGGCTGACACCGGGGCAACGGGCATCATCATTGATGAGTCAGTATCTGAAGAGCTCAGGCTAAAGACTTTTGGTGAGGCAAAAATTGTTACCTTAGGTACGGTTGTTAAGTGCAGCTTTGCTGATGTTAGCAACGTCGTCATCGAAGATACCGAAATAGGTCCCAGAAGACTTTTTGTATACAGATTTCCCGAAGAGGTTAGAGAAAGGCTCAAGCTAATGGGCTTCTCCGAAAAGATAATCTTAGGAGTCTCAGCAATAGAGGACGCCGGATACATACCAAACACTGAGAAGGGAGTATTACAGAAAGTAGGCTTTTTGGCCCTTTAAAGGGTTAAAGGCAAAGCCCGAGGGTCTATTCAAAGGCAACTCGCGAAGATTATTTATCTTGTCGTCCAGCAGACCTTCGTTTTCTTGAGCCCCCTCTCCTTCTTGGTTTTGTCAAGCCACCTTTTCAAACTGCTAAATAGATTTTGACCCACAATTGGCACGCCGTTTTCCATGGCTTCTAAGGCTAGGGGGTTAAGTTTCCTGAGCATGTCATTGAACTCTTTAGGAGTGTAACCTAGGGGTTCAATTGGGGCTCTTGTCTCATTAAGTTCTGAAAGTTTTTCAACTCGCTCTATCAGCGGAATGTCAAAGTCAGCGATCACTATTAGATCTACGTCGCTCCATTTTCCATTCATTTTTCTGGCGGTTGAGCCATGCAAGATTATGAGTTGAGGCTTAAACCGGCTACACACCCTCCAACAGTAGTCAGCGACCTCTTTAGCGTAGCTTAGATTTTTTCCCTCAACTGTTTTATGTAATTCTTCGCGAAGTCTACTATCGCCTGAGCACATTGAATAGCCCTCCCGGAAATCTCCTCGTCGTAAGCCTCGTGGGGCGAACCTGAAGGATGAACGTTTGGGTATCTAGACAAAATATAATGACGGTCAAGCTCCCGAGCCAATGTCATAAAATTCTCAACCCTCTCACCTGAAACCTCTTGAAACCTCTCCAGCAATTCTCTGACTGAATGCCCTATCGGAATCTCACCCAAGCTATACAACATGGCTTTAACGGCTTTTTCAGCAGATTGCTGGGAATAAAATGCTGAAGCATTAAATTTCTTCGAAACATGCAAGGTCCGAGCAGTATCAAAATCCCACTCAGCTTCACTCAGCCAACGCTCTCCCTCAGCAACTCTATCCATTTTACCCCTACTATAAAATTTGTGACCTATTTATTAAATCTTTGAAAAACGAAGAACACCCACGTGCAAAGCGAGAATTTCGACACCAACAGTCTAGATTTCCGTTAAGGATTTCCGCCCCATTCAATAATTTAAACTTAATGGAGATATCTTCCATATCTCATAAATTTCATTTACTCATCAGCTAAGATGCCACCGCTTTTTAACAGTAAGTTAAAGGTTATGAAAAAGGCATATATTTGTCGAGGCTTAGGATTAAAGCGGCGAGGTTTAGTGCGTTACTCAGAATTCGAGGGATACTTAAGTGAGGCGAAGAAGGCCGTAGAGGCTGCCTCTGTTGAATATGAGGATGGCGTCAAAAAGGGCGATGTTATGAAGCTCAGGGATGCATGTGAAAAGGCCTGGCTTGCCACACTAAAGGCGACAGATGCACTCCTTGAAGCATATGGGTTGGGCGCGGGTAAGACCTATAAGGATCGCGGGGACAAGCTGTGGAATCTGAAAAGAAAGGAAAGAGCGATAGACGATCAGGGCATATTTGACAGGTTTAACGCAAGGATGATGATCCTCCACCTTCAAGGCTTCTACGACGGCAACATCTCTTACGAGCAGTTTAAAGATGAGATGGAGAAGGTCAGCAGATACATCACTGATGTTGAAGCCATAACTAAAAAAGTGCTCAACAAACCTTAATCCCACCGTTCTCAAAGCTGAGACTTCTCAACCGGTATTACCAATGCTTGGGACAAGACAAATTTCTTGCACGTCGATTTTAATTTAAGCTTAATGGAAATATTTCCATATCACTCAATCACATGTCAACTACCCCTACCTTTCAAAAGGGCTTGAAACTTAAGGTTGTTTGACGCTATCTCCCCCACCTTCCATCTTACCAAATGCCCCATTAAATGGGATATCCCGCTTCATAGCAGTATTTGACGCATCTGAAGCAGCCTTAGCCCTTTCCAGTTTTCCTCGCCAACATTTTCACACAGTGAGCAAGTCCGGATGGTGCAAGCCCGCGATAATACAAAAACCTATAAATAGCCTTACCGTAAAAACCACAACTAAATAAGGTAAACACAAATTAGAGACGCAGAATATCAAGGAAGTTATAGCTAATGAATTCAGTAAGGGCAGAGATAATAGTTAGGGGGAAAATTCAAAAAGCAGGGTACAGAGACCACGTTCAAGAGGTCGCAAGAAGTCTAAACGTTAAAGGTCACGTGGAAAACATGAAAGATGGATCGGTGAAGATAATATGCGAAGCTGAGGAAGACACGCTAGAAAGGTTCACCCAACTAATAAGCATAAAAACAGACCTCATAGCAGTAGAAAACATTGAAATAATAAAAAAGCAACCCGCAACAGGCGAGTATGAATACTTTGACATAAAATATGGACCGCTAGAGGAAGAAATGGGTGAAAGACTGGTAGCAGCCTTCAAAATTGCCGTTGCAACCCGCCAAGACATCAAAGATATGCACCAAGACCTAAAAGCAAGCATAGATTCAATGCACCAAGACATGAACCGCCATTTTGAAGAGATGGCTAAAAGATACGATGCAATATCAGCTGAACTGCTCAAAACAAGAGAAGAACTTAAAAGAGCTGTGGACAGTTTAGTGGAACTAGTGCGAAAATTTCTAGAAAAATCCTGACACTCTGAAAGCTCTTCTGAGAACACTGTTTTTTACGTGATTTGAATGTGCCATTATGTCACGCGCGCCAAAGAGTAATTAACCACTTTTTTAATATTCGAACTTAATGGAAATAGCTTCTATATCCACATAGAAAAATCATCCCTGACGGTTACAACAGCCATCAGCGTTTATTGGTAAAGCCGATGCGTATTGCACATTTATGGAACAATGCTTTATGGCAATAGCTTATTCTTCCATATTCAGGAATGTGTCAAATCAAATGTCAGAAAAAAAGAGGAGTTTTGGGGATTGCCTTGAATGCTTATTTTTTGAGGTTTCTTGCCGCTGTTGCCAGGTCTATCAGGTTTATCTGGCCGTCACCGTTTAGGTCACATAGAAGGCTGTATTTGGCGTCTCCTTGTCTTGTCCCGTAGCGGTAGGCTATCAGGGATATGTCGCTCATGTCTACCTTGCCGTCGAGGTTCACGTCTCCGGGCGGGTCTTTGAAGTATTGGGCTATGGCGGTTTTGGGCGCGTCCATGTGGACTGTTGCGGCCATGCTGTAGACGAACTTACTGTTTATGCTCCAGTAGGCGAACACGTAGGTGCGAGTGTCTTTGGTTGCCGTCTGAGAAGCCCACAAAGGCACCGTTTCGCATGCGTCACGCCAGCCGCTGGGCGGTGTAGGAGCCGGCGTTAGCCCATCAGGATATATCAGGACCGTCAGGTAGTACTGAGTCTTGTAGTTGCCAGTGACGCTTCCCGAAGCTGTAATTGTTAACGTGTCGCTTTGGAGTGTTGAAAGCCCTGTTGTGGAAGTCCAAACATACCGCTTGCCTAGTAGTGTATCTAGTGGTGAGGCAAACGAGAAAGTATGCACCGAATTTTCACGCCACCAGAACGAGACTGGCAGAGCGCTAACACCGTATCCAACCGAGTCTATCGTGACAACTGTACCAGTGAAGTCTGAACCAACTCCTGACTGGTCAAATGTAATTAGGTGTTTTCGGTGGAAGCCTATGTAATACCCTGCAGGGGACCATCCGTCCAGTGGACCAGGACATGGCGGTATGACCGGACGAGCGCCGGTTAGGATCTGGAAGAGCTCATTCCTCACCCTGAACTCGTATGTGCCTGGAGGCAACCAACCAACATTAAACAGCTCATAGCTATAAACCGTTCCAGCTCCTGTATGCGGCCCATATGGGCAAGCATGGTGCCAATCAGTTTCCACCTCTGGAGTATCAAATATGCGCCAAAGTGCACCCACGTTTTGGTCAACCATCCAAACGGAGTACCAGTCTCCAATCCAGAAGCCGTTGTAGCATTCTATCTCAAGCCATCCCCCCGGCCAGTTTAAGACAAAGATCGTGTTTCCCCAGCCATTTACCAATCCGTCTGGAGCTGGAAAAACGTTTCCCCAAACAGTTTCATCGTAGTACGTCTGACTTAGCTCGGCAAATTCTTTTATTGTTGTTACGGTTACGGTGAAAGTTTCAGCGTCTCCAAAGCTAGCCCAATCAGCGTACCATGGCATTCCACCCATGAGGAGTTGCCATGAATCCTCAGCTTGCGCCCAAATATCATCGACTTTGCTACCACCGCCAAAATTGAATGAAACGCTAGGATAAGATGTCCAGCCATACTCTGGATGAGCGGTATGTCCAAGTGCCATATAAGTGTATGTTCCTGGTATAGTGGGGACTGTTATGCTCGCAGTCCACGAACGCCCATAGGGTGATCCAGCCGGAACTGTAGTTTGGGCTACCACAGCCCATGCAAGCGGTGGACCCCACCCTGTTATAAGCAGTACTTCCATGTAGTCCGTCTGATAAGACCAGCCCATTTCATGCCAATATATCGGTATGCTTAATACGTCACCTGGCGAAGCGGTGAAGGATGCGACAGGTTCCGAGCTCTTTGGATAGCCAACTTGGTCGCTACCCCACAACTGATAGAACCCATCAATGTATATTCCTCTAACACAGTCTTCATTCTCAGCTCGCGTATTCGGCACAAACCTTAGACTGAAGCCAAGCAACGCTAGCATCAATAGTACTAACAATACTTTCAGTTTCATAATTCTCTTCTCCTTTCTCCTCTTTGTTACACAGCTAAAGCTGTGCACAGAGACTTCATTTCGTGGGGTTCTACTTATAAATCTTGTGGAACCTTGTTCCAGCGCTTGTATTTCTAATTATACGCAAGGCAAAAACATTTGTTCAATTGATTGACAGCTAACCAGTTAGACATATGATTCCAACCTAAAATTTATCATCAGGTGAATTATCCTTGAATGTCAACGATTCTACAATTGCTGGATTCGCGCTCTTTCATGTTTAACTTGTACGTTGTTGTAAACATTATGGTCAAAACATGAAGCCATAACACGTATTTCACGTCAGATTTTTGAAGTGCTGAAAACTTATCAATAACCATAATCCTTTCTGAAAGTCTCAATTGTCGGCCCGACAAGAATGTTTTATCAAGCCTGTTTTCCGAAGTTGAGCGCCGCGTGGAATAAGTCTTGTATGTTCACTTCGCCATCATTATTTACATCGCAGTTGGAGTTCCATCTCCCATGCCCTGCCGTGGTACCGAAGGCCCTTGCGAACTGGTATATGTCGTATATGTCTACTTTGTAATCTCCAGTGACGTCACCCCGGATCGTTTCTATTATCCACCCACCTACCAACGTGTTGTCCTCTAGATTTGATTCGCCTGGTACCAGACTAGCCCTTGCCATCATAGTATAGTTTCCCTTCGGTACTGGCGTTGTGTCCCAAGTGAAGCTCAGATTAAGCACGGCTGAAGGTGCCAAATCTGTGACTGTTTTGGTGCTGACTTCAGTTAGACTATAGTATAGCGTAACGTTGAACATTTCATATCGCCCCCCATAATTTGCCACTGTAACATTTATTCGCACAACAGTGTCATTTACAACGCTTTTTGAGAAAGTTATCTTTGTGACTGCCACATCACTTAGACCTAGACCTAGGCTGACCTCTCCATCAGCGGTTGTGTGTGGCAACTCTTGTGGAGAGGGAATGGAGTCATCAAGTAGAAGAGTATTCTGCAGATGCAGTTCGGAAAAGCCAAAAGCCTTTACCTTAAAATACACCGTAGCCAAAGTAGCATTTCCGTTGAACGTTGGGACCTCCCCCAGAAAAGTGCAGTCGATCTGTATCAAACCGTGGGTCTTATTGTAATTGTCCGTCCAAATAGCTGTTATGCTAAAAACTTCTGAACCTTTGAAGACCGGACCCAGAACCCATTTTGAGGCGTTCAGTATGTCAGACTTGTAACATATTTGAAAGGACCATGCGTAAAGGTCTGTCGCGTTAGCGATTGTTACATTAATGGGGAATGTTTCGCCTATTGACAGACCAGTTATCAAAGATGGATCTATATACACAATTGTAGTTTCAGCATCGACGATTGAAGGTAGAACAGCAAGCGTCAAGAAGGTTAGCATCAATAGCATCATTAAATCTCTGCTCACGCCTCTCATGTACGACAATTCACCGCGACTATACTTTCTATTTGTTAAATATTTTTCACTCTTGTCTACCTATAAACTTAATGGATAAATCTTCTAGGTATGATCTAGCGCGAATGACCGTACGACGCAACGTAATATTCCCAGATGCGTCTGATACCACCATGAGTTTCGCCAATAACCCTATTCCTGACAAATGTAACAAAGATTGCTACGAGCAAGACAGCGAAAAAGAACAGCAGCGAGAATGACGAAAACTCCGGAATCGCGGTCGTTCCCTTGATTTTGATGTTGCGGGCGCCTTGTTCATATGTGAAATAAAAAAATGCATGAGTGTAATTTGACGTTTGAATAACATTTGTCAGCAGTGAACCGTCCACCAAAATTGTGTATGGTCCACCGAGAAGAATGTTTGGCAAACTTACTTTGTAGAAGCCCGATGCTGCCTCTGCATCAGCAACATTCAGACTTATCATTTTTTCGGGTTGCATGAAACGGAATTCCAGTATATTCGAGTTGCTGACAACCAAAACGTGATAGGCTTCCTCTTGCCAAGCAACGCTGAAAAATGAAAGCGAGCCCATGAGTGGATAGCTATCGCGATTGTCTCCGTAAGTCTGATATGGGATATCCCCAATGCCATCACTGTTTAGGTCTTCCCCAGCATAATCACTCCAGTAGTTTCCTTCACGATTGTAATCCCACCTGTCTGTGCTATCGAAAGTGTACACCTGTTTTGAATTGTTTCGGAAATTGTTGTGATAAATGATATTATATTTAGAAAACGAAAGCAAAATACACACAGTATTATTTGAAACAGTGTTAGCTCTGACAATATTGCTCATTATATCGCCGTTCTCTCCGTAGAAGTACAGACCATTTTCATTTTCCGTTATTGTGTTGTTTACTATGGTGTTTGCGCTGCTGGATTCGTCTAGGAACACGCCGTATTGGTTTCTTGACACCCTATTATTGCTGAGAGTGTTCCCTGACGAGGCGGAAATGTATATGCCAATAAGCAGGTTGTTTGTCACCGTGCAGTCCGCAATTGTATTGGTGCTGGCTGAGGAACCGAGTCTACAACAATGGTTCACCGACAACACTTACGCAATCAATGTGGCAACAAACGAGACTGGAATCGAAACTTTTTCTGCTGGACAATATCGCGTAACAATATCAGCCGAATTTGCCCTATTTGCCCCTAACAACACGCTTGGCTGGTACTCCTTAACTGCCGGAACATTACATGAACTCTTCTCGGGCGAAAATACCACAAACTATACAGTTGAATTCTCTACAACGGAAGCCTTCGGACTATATTATAGGATCGATCCAAGGAACATTCCACACAGAAAAAAGCCGAAACTCCGACAAATTCGACCACGCCTGGGTTTTTCAAGATCCAAAAATGGAAGAAGGCTATATCATAGCATGGGAAGACTTGCTGAACGGAGGCGACGAGGATTATCAGGACATGATAATTGCTATGCGTGTTCTGCGCCCTCCACGTGCAGTCTTCAACTGGTCTCCACAAGATCCTCAGGTGAATGAAACTGTGGTCTTCAACGCTTCGGCTTCGACACCCGACGGTGGCATTATTGTTAGCTACAAGTGGGATTTCGGCGACGGCAACACTACTACGTCATCTAATCCAATCATAACACATATTTATCTTGCTTTTGGAAACTACACGGTGACTCTGATTATCACGGACAGCGACGGAAAAAGTGCCAACGCCTCCCATCTAATAGCGGTGAGGGCTCACCCCCATGCCGCTTTTACTTATTCTCCACTCCATCCAAAAGTATATGAAGACATCGTTTTCAACGCATCAGACTCCACGCCTGATGGGGGCTATATTATCGCTTATGAGTGGAATTTCGGTGATGGATCTCCTTTCAAGTCGGGCGTAATCGTAACCCATAACTATACGACGCCTGGAAGCTACACGGTAACGCTGAATGTTACAGATAGCGAGGGGAAATGGGATACAGAATCAAAGACTATAGAGGTTCAGCAGCCACCCCCAAAACCTGAGTTTGCTGTAAAAATAGAAGACAAATGGACGTCTCTTGGAAATGAGTACGAATTCAAAGCCCCAGCGTACTGCAAAACCTTTAAAGTAGAAGTCTGGATCCTTAACGTTTCAAATCTTTATGGATACGAGTTCTGGCTAGAGTTTGATCCAAACTTGATCCAGCTTGCGGAACACGAGATCAAACATATTCATACAGAAGATTTTGTGATTCTAGAAGAAGTCGATAATGCCACTGGAATATATAAGCAGGCTATAACGGCAAAAGCACTATCAGAATCCTATAGCGGTAGTGCACAGGTGGTAAACCTCTCGTTCCACATCATGAATGATCCATGTTACCCGTATAACTACGCAAGCATACTGAAGCTTAGTAATACCAGTATGACAGACTCCCATGGATCTACGATTGACCACTCGCAAAAACACGGGTATGTTAAAATCTTCTCGGTGAGACCCGAGATAAGCATCGAATATGAAGGTAAAATGGAGATAACGAATTGGATTGTCAATGAAACTTTCACAGTAGACATAATTATCACCGACATTGTCAAAATGAAAGGCTTTTATGTACTGCTTGGATGGTGTGACTGCCTAGAGACAGACTACCAATACATAGAGGTCACTTACTTCTTACCGCCACCTTACGAGCTCTATAAAACAAGCATAAATAATACAGTGTTAACCGTTCAAGTTAAGACTCCGGCTGAAAAACCAGCGATCAACGGCACAGGAACAATTCTCAGAATCACATTCAGGGCTAAGAACCCTTGGGGTGGTGTGCCTCCCTATAAGTTTGTAGACGGCGCATATATGCCTGAAAACTGCACATGCAGGATCCAGATTCTAGATGGTTGGATTGATGTATATTGCCCAGAGTACAGAAGAATGGAATTCTACAATTCGAGCTATGGTGTGGATGTAAAGAACGATTGCAGCTACACTTTCACGCCTGTTCCAGGCGACATGAACTTAGATGGCGTAGTGGACGTTACTGATTTGTCTGCTATTTCACAATGGGTCGGATATGACTCAGAAGACCCTGAATGGGTTGATTGTTGGCGATTCGACCTTAACGGCGATGGACGCATAGACCTCATGGACGTCGTGATAGTTGCAAGCAACTTTGGAAGAACGCACCCCTAACAGAAAAGAGCGTCCTTAACCCACTTTACAGGTTCTCCCTGTTTCCAGGAATAGATGGGCGATTACTCATAATATTGCCATAATTACATCTAACTTATAGATTACTATTCATCGTTTCTGCGTAGATGATCCAAGCTTGGACAAGAATTAAAGTCATGGAGGAAAGAGTATTAATTTGTTAGGGTGACATAGCCCATATAGCTCCCCAGCGTCATCAGGAAAATCGATAATTGTTAACGTTGCAAAGAAAAGGGTGCCCTGAAGTGGTTGTCCGTTT